>Ga0180222_1000655_pt1 | contig 47342 bp, 39 predicted proteins | sample eDN5th37CKraftOP_FD_151336 | JGI IMG/M metagenome (GOLD analysis project Ga0180222, IMG submission 151336) | Enriched Organic Plus compost microbial communities from Emeryville, California, USA - eDNA 5th pass 37_C Kraft OP (version 2) (version 2) ...
TGCGTGCGCTCACGAATCGATAGACGTAGTCGAAGCGTTCGTCGTCGCCGGAATAGACGACGACGCGGTTGTCCTTGTTCACGAGCACGAAAGCGCCTTCGTGCTTGAAGCGGCCGAGCGCCGTGCGTTTCTTTGGTGTGGAGGATGGATCGAACGGATCGATCTCGACGATCCAGCCAAAGCGATTGGCCTCATTCGGCTCTTTCGCAATATCGAAGCGCTCGTCCCATTTGCCCCACGCCTGCCAGTTGCCGGGCACGCCGTAGCGATCATAGTTGCGCGCTTCGGGGTGGGCATCGTCGAGTTTGCCGAAGAAGTAGCCGTGGAAATTCTCTTCGCAGCTCAGCCATGTTCCCCATGGCGTAATGCCGCCTGCGCAGTTGTTGAGCATGCCGAGCACGCGGCGGCCGGAAGGGTCGGCGTTGGTCTTCATGCGGTCATGGCCGACGGCGGGACCGGAAATCTGCATCGGCGTGTCGGCGTCGATGCGACGCGCGTATTTGGAGCCTTCGACGATACGCCACTTGCCCGCCGTGTCGCGTGCGACCTCGAGCACCGAGCCGCCGTGTGCGGCTTTTTCGATTTCGACGAGCTCCTTTGTCATTTTCGCAAACGCGGCCTTGCCGTCCTGCCGGCCGAGACCAGGGAACATCAGCTCTTCGTTCGTGTATTCGTGATTGACGACGAGCAGGCCGCGGCCCGCATCGGCGCCGGGCAGGGGCAGGTAGCCGAGATAGTCGTTGTTGTATCCGAACTGCAGCTTCTGCGCGGCCGCCGTCTGCTTGTGCGGATCGAAGGCCGGCGCTTGGGGCAACACCGGGTCGCCCCAGCGGATCAGGATATCGGCGTCGTAACCCTCAGCGACATAATGCTTTTCGTCCACCCCGGCAGCGACCTCCTTGAAGTCAAAGCGGAATCCATCCTCGGCGCGGGCCTCGCCGGCCGCCTGGAGGGCAAGCGGGCTTACAGTTGCCGCGATTGCGGCGACGCCGAGCGCACCTTTCAGGATGTCGCGGCGATGGAAGCGGGCGGCGATGACGTCGCCGATCGTCGGGTTTGCGGACGGATTACGGCCGACATCCTCTGACGCTTCGCAGGCTTGCGCACGGGTGAAGGAATGCTCCTGGCTCATGGCTTAGGTCCCTCCGGCGATATTCGTGAGGGAACGTAAGCTAACGACGGCTTGCGACGGCTGAACGACCGTTTCACGTGCGAATGACGTGGTTGCAATCCATTAACCATCCGGGTCGTAGGCTCCGAACATGGCGGCGAACACGACTCAAAATTTTCAGGCCGATCTCGCGCGGCTGGATGAAGCAGCGTGGCGCGCGCGCAATGCGTGGGCCTGCACACACCAGTCCGCGGACGAACTGCACAGCGACATGATCCGCCGCTATTTCGCACTGCATCCGAAGCGGCGGCCGTTCGGACTCGCGGTGGGCGCGAGCGCGCTCCTTGCGTTTCTAATCCTGCTCTGACGTCGGGCTTCGTCGAAAAAGAAAGCGGGGCGCCTTGCGGCGCCCCGTTTCAGTTGACCGCGGTTGCCCACGGCTCGGGAGGAACTCAGTAGGAGTAATACATGTCGTATTCGACCGGATGCGGCGTGTGCTCGAAGCGGATCACTTCCGTCATCTTCAGGTCGATGTAGGCGTCGATGAAGTCGTCATCGAACACACCGCCCTTCTTGAGGAAGTCGCGATCCTTATCGAGGTTCGTGAGCGCCTCGCGCAGCGAGCCACTGACAGTCGGGATCTTCTTCAATTCCTTCGGCGGCAGGTCATAGAGATCCTTATCGATCGCCGCGCCCGGATCGAGCTTGTTCAGGATACCATCGAGACCGGCCATCAGCATTGCCGCGAAAGCGAGATACGGGTTCGCGGTCGGATCCGGGAAGCGGACCTCGATGCGCTTCGCTTTGGGCGAGCTCGCCAACGGAATGCGGCAGGAGGCGGAGCGGTTGCGCGCCGAGTAGGCGAGGAGCACCGGCGCCTCGAAGCCCGGCACCAGCCGCTTGTAGGAATTGGTCGACGGGTTGGTGAAGGCGTTGATCGCCTTCGCATGCTTGATGATGCCGGCAATGTACATCAGGCAGGTGTCCGACAGATCGGCATACTTGTTGCCCGCGAAGACCGGCTCCGATCCCTTCCAGATCGACTGGTGGCAGTGCATGCCCGAGCCGTTGTCGCCATAGACCGGCTTCGGCATGAAGGTCGCCGTCTTGCCGTACATATTCGCGACCTGGTGGATCGCGTACTTGTAAATCTGCAGATGGTCGGCCATGCGCACCAGTGGTCCGAACTTGAGACCGAGTTCGTGCTGCGCCGACGCCACTTCGTGGTGGTGCTTCTCGACGACGGCGCCCATCTTGGCCATGGCGCCGAGCATTTCGGAGCGCATATCCTGCAGTGAGTCGACGGGCGGGACCGGGAAGTATCCGCCCTTGGTGCGGACGCGATGGCCGAGGTTGCCGCCTTCATATTCGGTGCTGCTGTTGCTCGGCAGCTCCGACGAGTCGACGCGGAAGCCCGTGTTGTAAGGATCGGCCGAGAAACGCACGTCGTCGAACACGAAGAACTCGGCTTCCGGTCCGAAGTTGACGGTGTCGCCGACGCCGGTCGACTGCATGTAGGCGACGGCCTTCTTGGCAATGCCGCGCGGATCGCGGTTGTAGGGCTCACCCGTCGTGGGCTCGAGCACGTCGCAGACGACCACGAGCGTGGTCTCGGCAAAGAACGGATCAATGAACGCGGTCTCGGGATCCGGCATCAGGTTCATGTCGGACTCGTTGATCGCCTTCCAGCCGGCGATCGAGGAGCCGTCGAACATCACGCCCTCAGCGAAGGCATCCTCGCCAAACAACGAGACGTCGAATGTCACGTGCTGCCACTTTCCGCGCGGATCGGTGAAACGGCAGTCGACGTACTTGACGTCGTTCTCCTTCATCAACTTGAGGACATCGCTTGCGGTCGTCATGGAGACTTACTCCCCCTCTGTTTTCAGTTGCCTCGGACCCCGAGGTCATTTCGAGTTGCAATACAGGTCCGGCTAGATTGCGTCGATTCCCGACTCGCCGGTGCGGATACGGATGGCTTCCTCAATGTTGGAGACGAAGATTTTGCCGTCGCCAATGCGTCCGGTCTGCGCGGCGCGGCGGATCGCCTCAATCGCCTTTTCGACCATATCGTCGGCGAGGACGACTTCGATCTTCACCTTCGGAAGGAAATCGACGACGTACTCGGCTCCCCGATAGAGTTCGGTGTGGCCTTTCTGACGGCCGAAGCCCTTGGCTTCCGTGACGGTGATCCCCTGGAGGCCGGCTTCCTGGAGCGCTTCTTTCACTTCGTCGAGCTTGAACGGCTTGATGATGGCCTCGATCTTCTTCATTGCGTCTCCCCAGATTGAGCCTCAGCCCGCTGCCGCGCCGGAAGCCCGCCATTGATTGCAGGTCCCATGCCAGCTTTGCAGGCTGCAAAATCCGTATCAGATTCAATTGGTTGCCAAGATTTCAGGCGAAGCAGCCGACGGCCCGGCAACTTCTATGTCTAATCGTTGTGCAACATGCATAAATCATAGGCATCCGCAAGCAGCAGCAAATTCACTGGTGCTCGGTTACACCGGAGCGACCCGACAAGGTTCCCATGTTCGAACTCCTCACGCCCGATGAAATGACCCGCGCGGACCAGCAAACCATTGCCGCTGGCACGCCCGGTATCGAACTGATGGAACGGGCCGGGCGAGCGGTCGCCGAGCGAGTAGCAAAGCGTTGTTCGCCCGGTTCGCGGGTCGTGGTGGTTTGCGGGCCGGGGAACAACGGCGGCGATGGATTTGTCGCCGCCAGGCTGCTGCGTGAGCGCAGCTATATCGTGCGGCTGATACTTCTAGGCGCGCGCGAGAAGTTGAAAGGCGATGCGGCGAAAGCGGCGCGGGCCTGGATGGGAGAAGTTGAAGCTTTCTCGCCCGAGGCACTTGCGGACGCTGACGTTGTCATCGACGCATTGTTCGGAGCGGGGCTTGCGCGCGATCTCGATGGCGAAGCGAAAGCCGCGGTCGAAGCAATCAATGCAAGCGGCAAAATGACGATCGCGGTTGATCTGCCGAGCGGGATTGACGGCACGACCGGGCTAGTCCGCGGCGCGGCCGTGCGTGCGGCGGAAACAGTGACCTTTTGCCGGCGCAAGCCGGCACACTTGCTTTTGCCGGGACGGCTGCACTGTGGGGAGATCTACGTGGCGGACATCGGTATTAAGGATGCAACCGCGCGCGCCGTAGGGTCGCAGACCTTCGCGAACGAGCCGCCGCTGTGGCTCGCGCATTTTCCAGTGCCGCGTGCGGAGGGACATAAATACGCGCGCGGCCATGCAGTGGTGGTGAGCGGGCCGATGCATGCGACGGGAGCGGCGCGGCTGGCGGCACGGGCGGCGCTGCGGACAGGGGCTGGGCTGGTGACGGTGGCGGCGCCGAGGGCGGCGATTTCCGTGCTCGGGGCGAGCCTGACGGCGGTGATGGTGCGCGAGGCGAATGGCGCGAAAGGGCTTGCCAAGCTGCTTGCCGACGAGCGGCTCAATGTCGTGTTGCTGGGGCCTGGGCAGGGTGTCGGCAAGGCAACGAAGGATGCGGTTGCCGCCGCGGCCAAGGTCAGGCGGGTGCTCGTGCTCGACGCGGATGCGCTAACGAGTTTCGCCGGCTCGGCGGCAGTACTCGCCAAGCTCCTTTCCGCCACACCCGCGGCAGTTCTCACGCCGCACGACGGGGAATTTGCGCGCCTCTTCAGTGCGCAGCCGGCGATCGTGCGTGCGGCTTCTAAACTCGAACGGGCACGGGCGGCAGCCAAGTTGATCGGCAAGGTTGTGCTGCTGAAAGGGCCTGACACGGTGGTGGCCGACCCGGACGGACGGGCCGCGATTGCCGCCCACGCCCCGCCATGGCTTGCGACGGCAGGGACGGGGGACGTCCTCGCCGGTATCGTTGCCGGGCTGCTCGCCCAGGGCATGCCCGCCTTCGAGGCTGCCTGCGCCGCGGTCTGGCTGCATGGCGAGGCGGGTAATGAGGCAGGGCCTGGGATGATCTCCGAGGATCTGGAGCCGGCGCTGCGGGTCGTGCTCCAGCGGCTTATCCGGAAGCAGCTTGCGGGCGAGAAAACCTAGGCTTTCCGGTTCTTGAGGGCCGCTTCGGTGAGCCCCATATTGTTGCTCGTTCGACGCACCGTGCTATAGACGCGCCGGCCGGTGCCGGGAACGGCGCCGCGCCTTGGATTATTGCTTTGAGCATGATCCGGAGAGGTGGTGCCACTTTTCCGGATCATGCTCGGGGCGGGCGTGGCGGAACTGGTAGACGCGCGGGATTTAGGTTCCCGTGACGAGAGTCGTGGGGGTTCGAGTCCCTCCGCCCGCACCATGCCGCGCTGGCCGATTGATCCTATCCCGCAACAAGGCTCTGGAATCCGGAACGATGCAAGTTACCGAAACCCTCGCTGAGGGGCTCAAGCGAGAATATCAAGTGGTTCTGCCGGTGGCGGAGCTCGATCAACGGGCGACGGAGCGACTCTCCGCGCTCAAGGATCGCGTGCGGCTCGACGGCTTCCGCCCCGGCAAGGTGCCGATCCCGCACCTGAAGCGGGTCTATGGCAAGGCCGTGATGGGCGAAGTCATCGAACAGGCGATGACCGAGGTAAACAGCAAGATCGTGAACGACGGCGGTTTCAAGCTCGCGGTCGAGCCGCGCGTGAAGCTCGCTTCGGAGGATCAGGATGCTGTCCGCGCGGTGATCGAGGGGCGTGCCGATCTTTCCTACACCGTGGCGATGGAATTACTGCCGAAGATCGAGCTTGCGGATTTCCGCAAGATGACGCTCGAGCGGCCTGTCGCCGCCGTCGCCGACGAGCAGGTCGACGAAGCATTGCAGCGGATTGCAGACACGAACCGGCCGTTCAACGAAAAGGATGGTAAGGCCGAGGAAGGCGATCGGCTCGTGCTGAATTTCAAGGGCACGATTGACGGCGTGGCATTCGAAGGCGGCTCGGCGGAAGACGTACCGCTCGTGATCGGCCAGGGCCAGTTCATTCCGGGCTTCGAAGAACAACTAGTCGGAATGGCCAAGGGCGAGACGCGGACGATTAAGGTCACGTTCCCGACGAACTACATGGCGGAGCACCTTGCGGGCAAGGAAGCCGAGTTCGAGGTCACGGTCACCGGGATTTCGGCCCCCGGAGAAGTGAAGATCGACGACGAATTCGCGAAGACGCTCGGTTTGGAGTCGCTCGAAAAACTGAAGAGCACCGTCCGCGAGCGCATCCAGCAGGAGCACAACGCCGCTTCTCGGGCCAAGGTAAAGCGCGAGTTGCTCGACGCGCTAGACGAGGCGCACCGTTTCGAGGCGCCTCCGTCGCTCATCGACCAGGAGTTCAACGGCATCTGGTCGTCGGTGACGAAAGAGATGGAAACTTCGGGCCGCAGCTTCGCCGACGAAGGCACCACCGAAGAGAAGGCGCGCGAGGAATACCGGGCGATCGCCGACCGGCGCGTGCGGCTTGGGCTCGTGCTTGCCGAGGTGGGTGAGAAGAACTCGATTACCGTCTCCGACGACGAACTCAATCGCGCGCTGATCGAGCGCGCGCGTCAGTTCCGCGGGCAGGAGCAGCAGGCGTACGAGCACATGCGGAAGGATCCGAACACGCTCGCCGCGCTGCGGGCGCCGATCTTCGAGGAGAAGGTCGTGGACTTTCTGCTCGAACTTGCGACCGTGAACGACAAGCCGGTCAGCCGCGAAGAGCTGTTCGCCATGGATGAAGACGATCATGATCACGCGCATGATCACGATCATGGTCATCATCACGACCATGACCATGACCACGACCATCATCACCACGACGATTCGGAAACCAAGAGTCGAAAGAAGGCGGCGAAGAAGTAGGGAAGGCGTAGCGGAATCGCTTGCGGGGTGGTGAGATCGGTTATCTTGCTATCTTGAAGGAAGACGAATCGCCCCCAAATGGGCGGAGGAATCAGAATGCGTGACCCGGTCGAAACCTACATGCAACTCGTGCCCATGGTCGTCGAGCAGACGAACCGGGGCGAGCGCGCCTACGACATCTTCTCGCGTTTGTTGAAGGAGCGGATCATTTTCATCACGGGTCCGGTCGAGGACGGCATGGCGTCGCTGATCGTGGCTCAGCTTCTTTTCCTCGAAGCGGAAAATCCGAAGAAGGAAATCTCGATGTACATCAACTCACCGGGCGGGGTGGTGACATCGGGACTTGCGATCTACGACACGATGCAGTTCATCCGCCCACCGGTCTCCACACTCTGCACCGGACAGGCCGCGTCCATGGGTTCGCTGTTGCTGACAGCGGGTGAGAAGGGGCAGCGTTTCGCTCTGCCGAACGCGCGGATCCTGCTGCATCAACCGTCAGGCGGGTTCCAGGGACAGGCGTCCGACATCGAGCGCCATGCCGAGGACATCATCAAGCTGAAGCGGCGTTTGGAAGAAATCTACGTGAGGCACACTGGCCAGAGCCAGGAGCGAATCGAGCGGACGCTCGACCGCGACTTCATGATGAGCGCCCACGAGGCCAAGGAGTTCGGCCTCGTTGATTCGGTGATCGACAAGCGGCCGGTAGAAGAGGCCGCGGTTAAAGCCTGAGGCTGTGGCGCTGAGTTCCTTCCCGGCGGCATCCGCCTTGCATGGCGGACCCCGGGGCACCTTGGGGATCGGACCTCCACGCTTTAGCATTAATGGATTCTTGATCCCCCTAGGGCTAGCATGTTCGATTAGGACCATGCTTGAGTACACTTCAAAGCAGACTTCGCCATCCGTGGGCCGCCTCGCCCCGGTCAGGCGAGGGGACGGAGAGAAGGAATGAGCAAGGCCGGCAGCGACTCCAAGAACACGCTTTATTGCTCGTTCTGCGGCAAAAGCCAGCACGAGGTGCGTAAGCTTATTGCCGGTCCGACCGTATTCATCTGCGATGAATGCGTGGAACTCTGCATGGACATCATTCGCGAGGAGAACAAATCCTCGCTGGTGAAGTCGCGCGACGGCATTCCGACGCCGAAGGAGATCCGCAAGGTCCTCGACGACTATGTGATCGGCCAAGACTACGCGAAGAAGGTCCTCTCGGTCGCGGTCCACAACCACTACAAGCGCCTCAACCATGCGACCAAGCACAATGACGTCGAGCTTGCGAAGTCGAACATCCTGCTGATCGGCCCGACGGGCTCCGGCAAGACGCTGCTCGCGCAGACGCTCGCGCGCATCCTCGATGTGCCGTTCACGATGGCTGACGCGACGACGCTCACCGAAGCCGGTTACGTCGGCGAGGACGTCGAGAACATCATTCTGAAGCTCCTGCAGGCCGCCGACTACAACGTCGAGCGCGCGCAGCGCGGCATCGTCTATATCGACGAGATCGACAAGATCAGCCGCAAGTCCGACAATCCGTCGATCACGCGCGACGTGTCGGGCGAGGGCGTGCAGCAGGCGCTCCTGAAGATCATGGAAGGCACGGTCGCGAGCGTCCCGCCGCAGGGTGGCCGCAAGCATCCGCAGCAGGAATTCCTGCAGGTCGACACGACCAATATCCTCTTCGTGTGTGGCGGTGCGTTCGCTGGACTCGACAAGATCATCTCGGCACGCGGACGCGGCACCTCGATCGGCTTTGGCGCGACTGTGCATGCGCCGGAAGACCGCAAGCCTGGCGAGATGTTCCGGCTGACCGAACCGGAAGACCTCCTGAAGTACGGCCTCATTCCCGAGTTCGTCGGCCGGCTGCCGGTCGTGGCGACGCTTGAGGACCTGGACGAGGCGGCGCTGAAGCGCATCCTGCTCGAGCCGAAGAACGCGCTCGTGAAGCAGTTCCAACGGCTGTTCGAGATGGAGAACGTGGAACTTTCAATCCATGAGGAGGCGCTCGGCGCGATCGCCCGCAAGGCCATCGAGCGCAAGACCGGCGCTCGTGGCCTGCGCTCGATCATGGAGGGTATCCTCCTTGACACCATGTTCGACCTGCCGAGCCTGGAGGGGGTCGAGGAAGTCGTGATCAGCCGTGAGGTAGTGGAGGGTGGTGCGCGGCCGCTCTACATCTACGCGGATCGTACGGGAGATACGGGCGCCGGCGTGAGCGCCTAGGGTGCTTGGGCCGGCGGGCGTTCACAGCCAGAACCCCCGCCGATCCTTGACTTCAGGGGTACCCGTCGCCACCTAACGGTGCGACGACAGTGCTGCGGACGAATTTCGAGCGAAGCCGTAGCCTAGTACTCGATTCGCGCCGCCGCCGTACGCTCGTCTTCTCCCCGGCCCAGCCGGCGGCAGCGGCGCCAAAGGAAAGGATGAGGGGCTCATGGCCACTCAAAAACCGCGCCCGCCTCTGACGCCCGGACAGACCCAGGCATTCCCGGTTCTGCCGTTGCGCGACATCGTCGTGTTTCCGCACATGATCGTGCCGCTCTTCGTCGGCCGCGAAAAGTCGATTCGCGCCCTCGAAGAGGTGATGAAGAACGACACCTACATTCTGCTCGTGACGCAGATGAACGCCGGGGACGACGATCCGGCGACCGATGCGATCTACAAGGTCGGGACACTGGCGTCCGTATTGCAGCTCCTGAAGCTCCCGGACGGTACCGTGAAGGTGCTGGTCGAGGGCGTGGAGCGTGCCGAGATCGGCGACTATTCCAGCCGCACGGATTTCTACGAGGCGAATGCGACGGTGCTCGCGGTCGATCCGGGCGAGCCGGTCGAGGTCGAGGCGCTCGCGCGCTCGGTCGTGAACGAGTTCGAGAGCTACGTGAAGCTCAACAAGAAAGTGTCGCCGGAGGTCGTGAGCGTCGTCACGCAGATTGACGATCACTCGAAGCTCGCGGACACGGTCGCGTCGCACCTTGCCGTCAAGATTCAGGACAAGCAGGCCGCGCTGGAGCTCACCAATGTGGGCGCCCGGCTCGAGAAGGTCCTGTCGCTGATGGAAAGCGAAATCTCGGTCCTGCAGGTCGAGAAGCGGATCCGCTCGCGCGTGAAGCGCCAGATGGAGAAGACGCAGCGCGAATACTACCTCAACGAGCAGATGAAGGCGATTCAGAAGGAGCTCGGAGACGAGGAAGGCCGCGACGAGTTGCAGGAGCTTGAGGACAAGATCAAGCGGACCAAGCTCTCGAAGGAAGCGCGCGAGAAGGCGCAGCACGAGTTGAAGAAGCTGCGGCAGATGTCACCGATGTCTGCCGAGGCAACGGTTGTGCGCAACTATCTCGACTGGCTGCTTTCGATCCCCTGGAACAGTAAGAGCAAGATCAAGAAGGATCTCGACTTCGCTCAGCATGTGCTGGACGAGGATCACTATGGTCTGGACAAGGTCAAGGAGCGGATCATCGAGTATCTCGCGGTGCAGAGTCGCGCGAACAAGCTCTCAGGTCCTATCCTGTGCCTCGTCGGCGCGCCCGGCGTCGGCAAGACGTCGCTCGGCAAGTCGATTGCGCGGGCCACGGGCCGTGAGTTTGTGCGCGTGTCGCTCGGCGGCGTGCGAGACGAGGCGGAGATCCGCGGTCACCGCCGGACCTACATCGGCTCGATGCCTGGCAAGATCATCCAGTCGATGCGGAAGGCGAAGAAGTCCAACCCGCTGTTCCTGCTCGACGAGATCGACAAGATGGGTGCCGATTTCCGCGGCGATCCGTCGTCGGCGCTGCTCGAGGTGCTCGACCCCGAGCAGAACAGCACCTTCAACGATCACTATCTGGAGGTCGACTACGATCTCTCGAACGTGATGTTCGTGACGACGGCGAACACGCTGAACATCCCGCCGGCCCTTCTGGACCGGATGGAGGTGATCCGCATCGCCGGCTACACGGAAGACGAGAAGGTGGAGATCGCGCGCAGGCACCTCATTCCGGCCCTGCTCACCAAGCACGGGTTGAAGCCGGAAGAGTGGTCGCTCGACGATGCCGCGTTGCTGCAGGTGATCCGCCGCTATACGCGTGAAGCGGGCGTGCGGAACCTCGAGCGCGAGCTCGCAAACCTGATCCGTAAGGCGGTCAAGGAGCTGATCGCCGAGAAGAAGGAGAAGGTCGCGGTCACCGTCGACAACCTCGACAAGTATCTGGGTGTGCCGAGATTCCGGTACGGCGAGGTCGAAGCCGAGGATCAGGTCGGCGTCGTCACCGGTCTTGCCTGGACGGAAGTGGGCGGCGAGCTGCTCACGATCGAAGGCCTGATGATGCCCGGCAAGGGCAAGATGACCGTCACGGGCAACTTGCGCGACGTGATGAAGGAGTCGATCTCGGCAGCGGCGTCTTATGTGCGCTCGCGTGCGGTCGACTTCGGCATCGAGCCGCCGATGTTCGAGAAGAAGGACATCCACGTGCACGTGCCGGAAGGCGCGACGCCTAAGGACGGTCCGTCGGCGGGTGTCGCGATGGTAACGGCGATCGTCTCGGTCATGACTGGCATTCCGGTCCGCAAGGACGTGGCCATGACGGGCGAGATTACGCTGCGCGGCCGTGTGCTGCCGATCGGCGGCCTCAAGGAGAAGCTCCTTGCGGCGCACCGCGGCGGCATCAAGAAGGTCCTGATCCCCGAGGAGAACGCGAAGGACCTCGCGGATATCTCGGACTCGATCAAGGGGGCCTTGGAGATCGTACCGGTCTCGCGCATGGACGAGGTGTTGCGTCACGCGCTTACGCGCATGCCGGAGCCGATCGAGTGGGACGAGGCGTCGGCGAAGCCGGTTGCGCCGGCAGTGTCCGATGAGGACGACGCTTCAAGCGTTATCGCCCACTGAACCTTCGCAAACCGAATATGACGCCGGCCTCCGCGAGGAGGCCGGCGTCAGTTTTTCCGGCGGTTAACCAGGGGTTTCGCCGAAAGGACGAGCTTTTGCGGTCCTGTCCTTGCGCGTAAGGAAATCAACCACTTAGCAAGGCGCTCGGCTGCGGGTGAATTGCAGAAAGCCTTTCCTATTGCGGGTTTCCGGTCCGGTTGACTTGCTTTTGCCTTGGATTGTGAGGAGCTTTTTCGCGTCCCCGGCATGCGTCCGGTGATTCATGCAGATCCACAGAGGGATCGATCCGATGACGAAGAATGAACTGATTGCTGCGGTCGCAGACACGTCGCGCCTGACCAAGACCGACGCCGCCAAGGCTGTCGAAGCGACGTTCGACATCATCACCGGAGCGCTGAAGCAGGGCGATGAAGTGAAACTCATTGGGTTCGGTACTTTTACGGTCGTCAATCGCAAGGCGCGGGAAGGCCGTAATCCGCGCACCGGTCAACCGGTCATGATCGCGGCGACCAAGGCGCCTAAGTTTTCGGCGGGCAAGGGGTTGAAGGACGCGGTCAATCTCTAAGCGCCCCAACGAGACGCCGCAAGCAACGAATGCTCCCGCCGTGCGGATTGCGGCGGGAGCATTTGCTTGTCAGCAAGGATTGGCGGATAGCGTTGCCCCGCAAGGGCGTTGAGGGGTAAAGCTTCGCTGATTATATGGTCGCATTTTCTACGGCGAACCGGTAATCCATCCCGGATCAAGTCTGGGACAGGCTTCGCCGGAAAATGCGCCTCGGGCGGTTAGCTCAGTTGGTAGAGCGCCTGCTTTACACGCAGGATGTCGGCGGTTCGATCCCGTCACCGCCCACCAACTTCGCCATGCGCCGGAAGCCGCTGAACGGTTCCGGCGCCGCCATTGCCGCAGCGAGCGCGCCCGTTGCAGGCGGCTCGACGCGGTCAGATCGCTTCCTTCAGCTCCTTGGCGGCACGGAAGGCGACCTTCTTGCTCGCCTTGATCTGGATCGGCTCACCGGTGGCCGGGTTGCGGCCCATGCGCGCCGCGCGGTGGCGCACCTGCAGGATACCGAGGCCGACAAGGCGGATGCGGTTGCCCTTCTTCAGGTGCTTCACGGTCCGCTCCACCAAGTCGCCGAGAATCGTCTCAGCTTGCTTCTTGGACAGATCGTGACTCTCCGCGAGCTCAGCGGCGAGATGCTTCAGGGTGACCGTCGGAGACGATTTGGATGCCATGGCTTCGCGACCCCTCGTAATGAGCGTTTGGCGTTCAAACGCGATTATTCGCGCATTTGGCATATGCGATTCGTGGCCCCTCTAGCCATAGGCCACGAGCGCGAATCTACCAATTTATGCCCGACTTTCGGGCCTAACCTTGACTTGGAGGGGGCCGGGCCTTAAGTCCGGCGGCATCCCCGGGGGCGTAGCTCAGTTGGTTAGAGCGCCGGCCTGTCACGCCGGAGGCCGCGGGTTCGAGTCCCGTCGCTCCCGCCATGTTTTCAAGCACTTAGACGAAGCGTCCAACCCTCGATTCCACTCCGGGGCGGGGCGCTTCGTCTTACGTGCTTGCATGGGTTCCTGGCCCGGCGAGGCCGGATCGACGTTGAGGAGCACGGCAAGAGGTATCGGATGGCCGCTCCGAGGCGCGCTTGGTCGGATTTCGCCCCAGAAAAGCGATCATTCTTATTCCCTATACCCGTTCCCTATACCCGCCCGGAAGGAACCGAGGGGGCTTCGCCCATGAGGGCCGCGGCATTGGTTTGTCTGGGGCTGTTGTGTTGCGGCTGCGTTAGCCAAGGGGCAACGACCCCGCCTGTTTCCGAAGGAACAGGGCGAGCGACGATGCCGAAAAGAACCGCCACGGCAGCTATTCCTTCCGCTCCCAAGAGGCTCACAGTCATCCGCCGGGCTTGCAAAAGAGCTGAACCGGGGGCGGGGCCAAAGGGCTCTGAAACGTGCCGGCTCAGGCTCGAGCAGCAGATGGCCATGGCCGCCGAGCTGAGGATCGAGGGGCACACGACGGAAGAGATCGCCGCGATCATGAGACTTGATCGTGAGACAGTGCGTGAATTGCTTCTGCCTACGGGGACCATCAACGAGAGACGGTCGGCACCGTCATCCGTAAAGTCGGCGGGGCGCCCGGGACTGAACCCGCGCTAGCAGTTGCCGGGCAGGAACGGCCCGTCGTCTGATTGCAACAGTTTGTATCGCGAGCCGGGGCAGCCTGAAACTGCAGCTTCTTTGGCTCGCTGAGGCATATCCGCCAATTGGTCATCCGCCGAATGCGCGATGTCGGTGTGCCGGGCGGGCCGATAATCTACGATCCGTTGAGCGGATCATTCCAGGCGCGTCGTCGAGAGGTGAGCGTACAGGTCATGGCCATCACGATCGGCGGCGCTCGGCCCGCGTTGGCGGTCCACTCAAAATGACCCACGTCATTCCCGTTATCCTGTGCGGCGGTGCCGGTTCGCGGCTATGGCCGGCATCGCGCGAAGATTTTCCGAAGCAATTGCTGGCTTTCGGCAACGGGCGATCACTGTTTCAGAGTACGTTGGCGCGCGTGCTCGGCAATGGGTTTGGCAGACCAATTGTGATCGTCGGTGATGAGTACCGGTTTCTCGTCTCCGAGCAGCTAGCTGCATTGGGCGTGGAGGCAGATATCGTGCTCGAACCAATGCGCCGCGATTCCTGCGCGGCGGCAGTCGTCGCGGCCGATCTTGCGGCGGTCCGCGACCCGGATGCGGTGGTGGCTCTGCTTGCCGCGGATCACGTCATCAGCGACACAAAATCCTTTTTGAGCCATCTGGATATGGCCGCGCCGGCGGCATGCTCAGGTTATCTTGTCGCGTTCGGTATTCAGCCTCGCAGTCCGGCAACCGGCTATGGCTACATTCAACCCGGCCCGATGCTGAACGATGCGCCGCCGCTCCGCCGCATTGCTGCGTTTGTTGAAAAGCCGGACCGAGGAACGGCAGATCGTCTGGTCCGGGAGAATTGCCTCTGGAATTCGGGAAATTTCCTGTTTGGGGCCGAAGCACTGCTTGGCGAAGCCGAATACCTGGCGCCATCTGTCGCGGGGCCGGCGAGGGCGGCCGTCAGGCAGGCAAGGAAGGATCTCGATTTCATTCGTCTCGATGCAGGCGCGTTCGCGGAGGCGGAACCCATCTCGATCGACTACAGCATCATGGAGCGCACCGAGCGCGCGGCCGTTTTGCCGTCGACCTTCGATTGGCTCGATCTCGGTTCCTGGGAGGCGGTGTGGGAAATCGCAGGCAAGGACGAGAATCGGAATGTCGCGGCGGGGGACGCCATCTTCGCTGATGCCCGCGATTGCTATGTCAGTTCGCCGAATACGTTGACCGTCGTGCTTGGGCTTGAAGATGTTATCGTCGTCAACACCCGTGATGCCACGCTAGTGGCATCGAAATCGCACGCAGAGCAGGTCAAGTCCGTGGTTGAACGACTGAAACAGATGGGCCGCGGCGAAGCAGTCGTTCATTTGCGATCCTATCGCCCGTGGGGCGATTACGAGCCGATCGATCGGGGCGGGCGTTATCAGGTCAAACGCATCACCGTGAAGCCAGGCGGCAAGTTGTCGTTGCAGAGCCACAGGCATCGTGCCGAGCACTGGGTTGTCGTTTCAGGAAGCGCGCTCGTCACTGTGGATGGAACAACAGAGAGGCTGTGCGAAAACGAGTCCGCATATATTCCGGTCGGATCAGTTCACCGACTTGAAAATCCCGACGACACGCCATTGCAATTGATCGAGGTGCAGTGTGGCGACTACCTCGGAGAAGACGATATTGTCCGATACGACGATATCTATAATCGGGCTGAAAAGACCAATGTCCGAAACGGCTCAAGCACGAACGAAAGCGAATAGCCTGCGGCAGCGCCTGGAGCCAATGGCCGTTCAGTTGCGGCTCGCCGGATGGGCTGCGATCGTAGCGATCGCGGTCGTTTCGCTCGTGCCCGGGCAGCTGCGCCCGCATGTTCTTTCGGCCAACACAAGCGAACACTTCCTCGCATACTTGGCGGTCGGGGCGTTACTAGCGGTGGCTTATCAAGGTCGCGCGTCGGCGATCCTGATCGGCCTGTGCCTGATGGCGTACGCTGCGCTGCTGGAGATCGGTCAGCTATTCGTGCCGGAGCGTGGCGCCAGTGTGGTTCATTTCGCCTGGAGCTCGTTTGGTGCGTGGTGCGGTGTCGCGCTTGCTTGCTTCGGCATTTGGATTGCAGGCCGGCTCTGGCGGTCGGGGTCGGATTCCGATGTCAGTGAATAGCACAGGCATTCGATCTGCGGTCTCTGGTCACGGTGTTGCCAATTGACGCGTGGTTGCGGCAGATTTCTCCGGAGCTGCTGAGTCTACCAGATCGTCGGCAAATGGATTTTGGTCCAGAAGAGCCGGGACTTCGACCTTGATGGTATCTCCGGGCTCGACCTTTGTTGATTCCGTCGCGCTCAGTTCAACGGTCCGATCCCCGGCGTGCCGCACGATTGTATAGACCGGATCCGATTTTCGATTGCGCGAACGTTGTGAGAGCGACCGCGGTGCCACAACCTCGGATTCGTAGAGCAGCTGTTCCGCCGTGCTAAACCGGCGCGCGAGTTCGTCGAGCTTTGTTTGTGTCTCGCGGAGCGTGGTCGTGGCGTCGTTCGCTCGCTTGTTCTGCAGTTCTATAATCGCGATATCCGCCTTGCTGATCTCCTGTCTCGCCCTCAGTAGCGCTGCGCCGACGCGCAGACGATCCCCTTCGATTTGAGCAAGCGTCCGCTCAAGCGAGAGTTGGCGCGGGGTGACGGATAGTCCTTTTTCCATCAATGTCATGACGCCCTGCAGCTCCTTTTTGACGAGCTGGATCTGCTTGTCCTCGGTTGCAACCTGAGCGTCGAGGGAGATGATTTCCTTATTGAGATGGTCTTTCAGCTGATTCAGCGCCCGCATTTGGGTTTCAAATGCTTCTCGCCGCGCATCGAAAATCAGTTGTTCCTGCTGCATGATGAGGGTGGTGGCTGGATTGTCTTGCTCGCGCGTAAGTTCGGTCGGAAAGCTGATGGAGTCGGACTGATTCAGTTCGGCTTGTACGCGTGCCTTTCGGGCAAGCAGGCTGCTGGCTTGCGAACTGATGACGCTCAGGTCGCCCTTGGTCGCGATGACTTCACGGCCAAGCCTTGCCAAGTTTTGCTCGGCAAGGCGGCGCAAGCCGCCAGCGACGCTAAGCGCCTGCAGGACTGTGAGGGATGGACGATAGGGGTACTCGCCGGGCCGATCCACATGGCCAACGATGTAGAAGGGCCGGAACCGGACAACCTCAACCGATGTATCGGGCGCTCGCCCCAATTCCATGCCCGCCTGAAGGCGATCTTCGATTGCCTTGGCCAGCTCGGCAGGGGTGAGGTTTTCCGCCGTCAGAACGCCCGCAAACGGGATCGATAATGTGCCGTCCGCTCCAATGACGAATTCATCGTTCAACGCTTTCCATTCGATGATTTCGTCGCGGGACGCTCGCCATTCGTATGCTTTGATCCGAATTTTGTCTTGCGGCCCCAGGCGATATTCTTCGGCTTTTCCGGAAGGGACATCTACAAGGGCCACGGCAAGCAATGCTGCGAACAATACGAACAAAGCACGGCAAGCGCAGGCCCGCGCGGCGTCAAAGCGGCATGAGACTCCTGGCGAAGCAATTCTTCCGGACATGGCCTCGGTCTCCGCGATCCGTTTATTATTAGGGATTCAAATCTAGTCGAAACGGAAAGCGGGCGTGACTGGGCAGAAGTTCGGCTGTCATCCGCGCGCCCGGGTACGCTTTAAGCGTTAGGCGTCCGCCATAAGGTGTAGGCGGCAGCGGGTTCGGCGCGACAGGGCTGACCCCTTAGGCAAGTTGCCGAGAGAAGAACTTATAGCCGAAGCTGTTTTGAGGCGGGTTCGGGCTGGCGACTCGCAGCTCATAGTAGCTGGCGGCTGCAGGGTGGGGCGAGCATGCATCATGCACGAGAGCAGAAAGCGTTTCTTACGGCTCCACAGCCGCTTCAGCTACGCCCACCGATCGTCAATCGAATACCTGCTGTACCACTCCGGCCGCTGTTTGCGCCTGGTAAACGGGTAGCGATGGTTCATGACTGGTGTCCCGCGTTCCGTGGCGGCGAGCGCGTACTGGCGCAGCTATGCAGCCTGTTTCCGAATGCCGACGTCTTCACGCTGTTTGATTTCCTGACGCCTGAGACCAAGCGCGAGTTCTTTCCGAACGTCGTTTTCCATACCTCGCCGGCAAATCGTCTGCCGATGGTGGAAAAATTCTATCGCTCCCTTTTTTTCCTTTGCCCGTTCCTGATCGAGCAATTCGACGTGACGGAGCACGATATTGTCATTTCATCATCAGCGGCGTTCTCGCGCGGGATCCTTACACGGCCGGATCAGCCACATTTGTGTTATGTGCACAGCCCGATCCGCTATGCATGGGATGAGCAGTTCTCCTATCTCTCGCAGGGGCGCTTCGGCTTGGGGCCGAAAGGTCTGCTGTTTCGCTATCTGCTGCACCGGTTGAGAGCGTGGGATGCGCGGACAGCCCATGGCCCTGATCTGATGTTGGCCAACTCAAACTACGTGCGGGGGCGCATCCGGCGCATTTATGGTCGCGATGCGAAGGTCGTCCACCCGCCAGTTCCGCTTGATGAGCTGGAATACCGGGCCGAGAAGGACGACTATTATGTCTCGGCCTCGTTTCTGGCGCCGTACAAGAGGACGGATTTGGTCATTCAGGCTTTCAACGAGATGCCGTCGCGGCGCCTGATTGTCGTTGGGGAGGGGCAGCAATCGGCAAGTCTGCGGGCATTGGCCGGGTCGAACGTGACGTTTACCGGATACCTGCCGCGTCAGGAGTATGTGCAAATTGTAGCAGCGGCGAAGGCTATGGTGTTCGCGGGATGCGAGGACTTCGGCATTGCGCTTGCGGAGGCGCAAGGATGCGGGACTCCGTTAATCGCATTCGACCGGGGCGGCGCATGCGATATCGTTCGCGGCCTCAATGACGCTGAGGGCGGAACCGGCATTTTATTCGGACAACAGAGTGTCGCGGCGATCAAAGAAGCGGTTGCGTATTTCGAGCGGAATCAGGCGGCTATTGCGCCGGAGCGTTGCCGGGAGAACGCAATGCGCTTTTCACCCGAGCGATTCAACCGCGAAATCGGCGAAGCGATCTATGGCGTTGAGGCGATGCACCGACATTAACCGAGTCTAATCCATGCTAAGCGCCGAGGCGAGTTCGGAACGATTGGCTCGTTCAAAACGTTCTCCCATGACGCCGTCGACAGCCGCCATTGCACGCAGATAGACCTCCGCGGATTTTTTCCAGCTGAAGCGTAGCGCACGCTTTCGTCCCTTGGCGATCAGCGTCTGGCGAAGAGGTTCGTCACGATGCAGTTGTACCAGGCGATCAAACCAGGCTTCCGTGTCTGTTGGCGGAGCATACAAGACCGCGTCGTCGCATACTTCCGGCAAGCTCGCTCGATCCGATGCAACAACCGGACAACCCGTCGACATCGCCTCGAGGACTGGCAGGCCGAATCCTTCCACGAAGGATGGGAAGGCCAAGCACAGGGAGTCGCGGAGCAGGGCGGCAAGCTCGCCGTCAGGCAGCCGTCCCAGCCAAGAGATGTTATCGACGTGCGATATGGGCATCTGCGCATTGAACACATGCGCATCCGCGATTCCGACGACGGCAATGCGCAGCCCTGCATCACGCAGCTTGCCAGCGAGCCCAGTAATCAACGCCATGTTCTTGTGGGGTGCGAGGCTGCCGACGAGGACAACCGTATTGCGTCCCGCCGCTTTTAGGGTTGCTTGGGAATGCTGCGGGTGCCAGCGAAGGCTGTGTTCATGTCCATTCGGTGCCAGCACGATCTTATCGTGTGAGCAGATGCCATAGCGGACCAAATCATCGGCGGAATATGCCGAGACGGTTGCGATCATGGTCGCGGATTTTCCGATCGCTGGCAGCAGGACACGATAGGCCGATCGAAACGGGAGCGAGTAACTGGCCGGATAGGTCCGTACATTCAGATCATGAATGCAGACGATCTGTTTGCCCGTGAGGATCGGACCGGTGTTGCCCAAGCTGAGGAGGCCGCCATGTATATGACGAGGGAGGACGGTCTGTTCCCAGAGGTGGCCGCCAATGACGCCGGCGGAGCGCGCCTCGATGGCTGTCAGTTCCGGCAGCTGGTTTGTCTGCTTTGGGACGATGATATCGATCGTGAGATTCTTGGTCAGGGGGTGTCCGACGGATATGGCGTGATCCAGCGCGCGTGTGATTTCGAGAGCGTACCGCTGAACGCCTGTGAGGGGCTGCGAGAGGAAGCGGCCGTTGATGCTCCAATGTCGCCGGGCGGTCATGGCGCGGACAAATCCCTGTGGCGGATGCTCACATTTTCCGCAAAAGTTGCTGCTCGATGGCACCATGCAAAGAGTGCAAACCTGCTGCGTTTCGAGCGAAATAGGCGAGGCAGGCGGCAGCGAATTGTTGCAGGTACGCCTTGCGATTAGGCCAATCCGTCACAAGCGGTAGCGTTGGCGGCGGCTGATGCGCGCAGATGCAGCATGATCAGATTGACGACCATTCCAGATGAGCAATGATGATTTGCATATGAGCGGCAAGAAAATGCGCTGTCCAACATGATGCCATCTGACACTAGGGAGCCAGCGTTTTCGGTTGTCGTGCCAACACTCGGACGGCGGCGTGAGGTCATCCGTCTGCTTGAGAGTCTGGCCGGACAAACCGTGCAGAATTTGGAGGTCATTCTGGTTGATCAGAATGATGAAGACGAGCTGGCGCCGCTCCTCGCGAGCCAGAGTTGGCCCTTTCCAGTCTCGCATTTGCGGAAACCGAAACAGCGGGGTGCGAGTCGCGCACGCAATGTTGGCTGGCGAAAGGCGCGGGGCTCGATCGTTGTATTTGCGGATGATGACTGCTGGTACGGACCCCAGGTGTTCGAAAAATGTCAGAGAATCTTTGACACGACCCAAGCCGATCTCGTGACCGGGCGAGCGGCCGACGCGAGCGGCAGAAGCATCAACGGCCGGTTTGAACCGGCACCGCTTTGGGTTGATCGACACAATGTCTGGACGACGTCGATTGAGTGGATGATTTTCTTTCGGCGCATCGTGTTGGAGGCCGTCGGCGGATTTGATGAGTTCATTGGAATTGGGGCGAGCACGCCCTGGCAGTCGGGAGAGGGGCAGGACATCGTATTGCGGGCGCTTGCTGGCGGCCATCGCTGCTTCTTTGAGCCGAGCCTGTATGGGTTTCATGCTGAATTGCCTATTGCGGCTTCCGACCCCGGCATTCGCACGAAGGCACGTGCTTACGGCAGAGGAATGGGCTTCGTGTTGAGAAAGCACGGCTATGGCCGCGGCGCGTTGGCCCACTGGATCATTCGTCCTTTTGGGGGTGCCGTTGTTTCCACCCTAACGGGCCGCTTGTCGCTCGCAGCGTACTACCTGAATGTCGTGCTGGGCAGATGGGAGGGATGGCGCCAGTCACCGATCGAGCAAGCTCGAATTGGGAAATTTCGGCAGCAAACCCTGGTCCGCTGAAATGCGAATTGTTGTGGGCATACCGACCGCCGGCAGGCGAGCGATTTTGAGTGAGACCATTTCAGAGCTTTCACGGCAAACACGCCTGCCGGACCAACTTGTTATTTGCCCGGCCAATGCTGACGATGTCGATCAGGAGTTCATCTCCCGACTGCCGGTATCGACGATGATCGTTCGCGGAGGCGAAGGGTTGCCTCGTCAGAGAAACGCAATATTGCGATGTTCGATCGATTTCGACGCCCTTGTCTTTTTTGATGACGATTTTTTTCCGGCTAACTCGTATCTGGCAAACGCGGAGCGTCTGATGGAGAACGACGCCTCCGTCGTACTGGCAACCGGGCGTCTTCTTGAAGACGGTGTACGCGGCCCGGGGCTGATGCCGGTATATGCGCGCCAAAAACTCGAGACCGTGGCGGCTGCCCGATTAGGCAACTCATCGGTGCCATACTATGGCGCCTACGGTTGCAACATGGTGATCAGGCTGGCGCCGGTCCGTGAGCATCAGCTGACGTTCGATGAGGCTCTGCCCCTCTATGCATGGCAGGAGGATATCGACTTCAGCAGGCAATTGGCCCCGCATGGGCGAATTGTTCGGTCGGACGCCTTGACGGGCATTCATCTTGGCGTGAAGCGGGGACGGGCTTCCGGTGTGAAGTTCGGCTATTCGCAGATCGCGAATCCGCTCTATCTCATCCGGAAGGGAACGATGTCCGCGCGTTTTGGTGCACGGACGATGGCGCGGAACCTCGCGTCGAACCTGATCCATTTACCGCGTCCTGAACCGCATGTGGATCGCCTCGGACGGTTCAAAGGCAACATGCTGGCATTCCTGGATTTGCTTCGCGGCAGATTGCATCCGAAGCGCATCCTCGAATTGCAGTGATCAAGTCGACGCTTCTACGTCATCCGATTTATCGACGGACTCTCCTTTCGAGGTAGCCGCTCCGCTCAATTTCCGCCGGCAAGCATGGCGCAGTGCGCTATCATTTTGGGCCGGCGAGTATGGAAGACAGCAGCAAGACAGCATCGGCATTCAATTCGCGGAGTGCAGCGCGGCATGATCACAGAAGCTCTTTCCGTCCCTGCTCGCCCGATGGTGCCGTCCCGCTCCGTAGCGGCTTGCCCCTGCTGCGGAAGCAACGCCACGGAAGCGCTCTATCGAGTAGCAGCGATTCCGGTGCACAGCTGCGCATTGCTCGATACGGCGGAAGAAGCGCGGGCTTTCCCCCAAGGCGATCTTGAACTTGCGTACTGCGACGGATGCGGATTCTTGTTCAACCGCACCTTCGATGAACGGGCCATGGCGTATTCCGCCAACTTTGAAGAGTCGCAGCACTTTTCGGGCACCTTCAACGCGTTCGCGAAGCAGCTTGCCGGCGAAATCGCCGAGAAGTGTTCTGTTGCAGGTCGGCATGTGCTCGAAATCGGCTGCGGAAAGGGAGAGTTTTTGCGCGAGCTCTGTCGCGTGAGCGGTGCCACAGGTCTTGGCATTGATCCGGCATATCGGGCAGATCCCGGTAGGAGCGCAGAAATGCAAAGCGTGCATTTCATCGCCGATTACTTTGGCTCAGAATATCAACGTTTGCGTGCCGACGTTATTCTTTGCCGCCACACTTTGGAGCATATCGCGCGTGTCGCCGAGTTTGTCCGCGCAATCCGCGCAATGAGCAGTGCGGGCGAGGGCACATGGACGGTCTTTGAAACGCCGGATGCCAAGCGTGTGCTTGCGGAAGGCGCCTTCTGGGACATTTACTACGAGCATTGCTCGTATTTCAGTTCGGGAAGCCATGCGCGTCTTTTTCGGCAGGAAGAGTTTGAGGTCACCGACCTGCGCCTCATGTACAACCATCAATATATCGTCCAGTACGCCAAGCCGGCTAGAGGGCGAACGAGAGCCGACTTGCCGCTGGAGGATGATCTTGAGGAGATGCGACGATTGGCGGCGAAGTTTGCAAGGCATGTGGAGACGATCCGGCAGAAGTGGCACGAGCGAATTCGGTCGGCTAGCGCGCGCGGGCGCCGCATTGTGCTTTGGGGCGGCGGGTCCAAGGCCGTTTCGTTTCTCACCACACTTCGTTTAGGAGAAGAGGTGCAGGCCGCCGTGGATATCAATCCGTACAAGCAGGGCAAGTTCACGCCGGGAACGGGTCACCCCGTCATTGCGCCTCAGGCACTTGTCCGCGAGCCGCCGGATATGGTGGTCGTGATGAACTCAATCTATGCAAACGAAGTGAAACAGAGCCTGAAATCGCTCGAACTCCATCCCGAGGTCGTGAGCGTTTGATTGCCTGAAGGCGGGTCGGATGCCGGAGTTTCCTATGTCACCGCGCGTTTCCGTTGGATTGCCGGTTTATAACGGCGAGAACTTTGTCGCCGAGGCGATTCAATCCATCCTGAATCAAGACTTTGAAGATTTCGAGCTGATTATTACCGACAATGCGTCGACGGATGAGACGGAGGAGATTTGCCGCAGATTTACTGTCCGCGACCACCGCATCCGCTATGTTCGAAACGATCACAACTTGGGCGCAGCAACCAATTACAATCGAGCATTTGATTTGAGTTTGGGGGAGTTCTTCAAGTGGAGCGCTCACGATGACTTTCTAAGCCAAAACTTCCTGCGGGAGGCTGTTCGAGTGCTCGAACAAGATCCGGAGGCGGTTATCGCCTATGGAAAGCTCGAGTACGTGGATGAGAACAGCGAGCTTATTCCCCGTGTCGGCGATCGGGATCCAAACGTGTCCGTCCGGGAGAGAATATTTCCGGATATGACCGATATGGCAGCTAGCAAGAGGTTTCGAATGCTTGTTGATGCCGGTGGATCAGATAATGCGATGTTTGGAATCATGCGTAGATCGGCGTTGGCCAAGACATCTCTTCATCGAAAATATTACATGTCAGATCGAGCCCTCTTGGTCGAAATGGCGATGCTTGGAAAGTTTGTCCGGGTTCCGGGGATTGTGCTTTACAACAGGGACCATCCTGGTCGTTCTACGAAATTGGATAACAAGTTGGCGCGCAGCGTGTGGATAAATCCGGCAATCCGGAATGATCGCTGCTTCGAACACTGGAGTTTGTTATTGCATCAAATCGAAATCGCCTACCACTATCGCGGTCGTGCCCCCCTCCATTCTACACTTTTCTATCTTGCTTGCTGGGCATGCAGGCCGTTTCGAATTGGGTGTTACATCTTGGAGATGATTGGTGTCGTATCACCATCGATGCGACGTGTTTTGGGAAGAAAGGCCTGGATTATCGTGAACGCTGTGCGAGGAAGAGTTGAAGATCATACTGCGAAATTCGGTGGTCAGGGGCCAGCCTATTGATCGGAAAGCCGGCCGCCGTGGTAAAGAATCTCATTATCGTCCGCGCTGGCCGAAATTCCTTGCATCCTCGCTGGCTTGACGGAACGGGGGATCCAGAATTCGATTTGCTTATTGCATCTTATGAGAATGGTGCATGTAATATTCCGACGCAACCGTCGATGTTCGTGCCGGGGAGAAAGATTTCTGGATACTATGAAGTTTTTCAGCGGCGCCCCGATCTGCTGGAGCGTTACGACTACATTGCGCTGTTCGATGACGACATAAGCGCCACGAAGCAGGATATTGGCCGGCTTTTTACGATCGGCCGAGAATATCAACTCGATCTCTTCCAGCCTGCGCTCTCGTGGGACAGTTATTTCTCATACGCGGCGACGTTAGCCAACGAGCGCTTTCGGCTGCGCTATACGAATATTGTCGAGATGATGTGTCCGGTATTTCGCACAGAGCACCTCAAGCGCACGCTTCCTTTGTTCGGTCTCGGCTACGAAACAGGAATTGATCTTCTGTGGACGCGTCTGACAGGCGATCCGTGGTTCCGATATGCAATTGTTGATGATGTGGTCGTGAGGCATACGAGGCCGATCGGTGCGACCAGCGAGCAGCAAGGATTTGGAGAGGGGCGTTATGATCGTCAGATTCAGACTGTCTTGGACAGGTTTGGGGCGACGTTTCGCGGCTTCGTCACGTATGCGGCCATCGAAAAGCGAGGGCGTCTTGTGCGTTCTCGCTACGTCATCGGACTTCACACGCTGGCTTTGTGGGGTGCTTGGCATCAAACGCCGATGGAGCGAAAATATTTCCTGCGGTATCTAACTGACCATACGCGGCACTGCTTCTTTCGACCGGTCAATTTGAGCAAGATCGATTTTGGCCTGAAAGCCGCTTGAGTGCGATTGCGGATTTCATGCGCGGGCCGTGAAGTTTTTGAGCGTTGATCCCGTGTCGTTTCCCCACTCCCAGTTAACGGCGAGGCCGACGCGAGCGATTCGCAGGGGCGGGTCGTCCGGGTAGAGATCGGTCAGGGCGCGCTGCATGACGGGCTCGTTATCGATGAGGACGACGAAACGATCACTGTCCAACGCAACGCGCAAGCGAAACGGTTTTCCCCATGGGACCTGATCTCCGACGTTCGTCCAAACCGCGTCATAAAGTTCTTCGAATCCTAATCGCTTTGGAAACACAGAAATCGAAGCGCCGTTATAGGCATCGTCGAGCCACGTTGATACGGAAAGATAATTGCCTGTGTCCTGCCAGAACACCAATCCTGCGCGGCAACATTGCTGCTGGCCACGGCCGGTGCCAGGGGGAGTAATCGTCGTTTCCAATTCAGCGAAGTCGGGGCGGCGCCAGGGCAGGGTGTGGAAGGTCCGGTTGGGATGGGGATGCTCGCGGGTCGCGCGGACGCGGGCCGTCCCCCGGCCATCGACGTCGATAGAGCCGCTGCCGAACGTCTTTTCCCAGCGTCCGGTCCCATGGGTGGGGGAGCGACCGGCGAGCTCGCCGGCCGATCCAACGAAATCGTCAAGGAGTTCAACCCGTTCGCCGGCCCGCTGCCACGGAGCGGCGAGCCGGAGGGCCACGGGCATCGGAACTTCGCGGGGATGGGCCTCGAAATCGCGTATGCGGCTCTCTCCGGGGCCGGCCAACCAGATGCCCGCGCCGGTTGCCTCCGCGAGGAACGGATCGTCGAACCAGGCGTCGAAAAGCCGTTCTCCGCTCAGGTAGCAGCCAAATTGGCCGTGGCCATCGAGAATCTGGAGCGAATGCGTCGCGTTCGGCTTCAGTTGGCGCTGCGTATCGATCGCAACCACTATCTCTTCCCCGTTCTCGACACGTACGAGGGAGCAATTTTCCGTCGACGCCTTGAGGAGCCAGAGATTGAGATTGTCGCGGACGCGCCAGGCGATGCCCGCGGCGCCGGCGTTGCCGGCGGTCTCAATCAGGCAGTGAACGAGGCCGGATGGTGTGGCGGGGGTTAGAATGGCCAGCGTATCGTCACGGCCACTGCTTCCCGCCCCGGTGCTCGTGCGGTCGATCTGGCCGCGGAGCACTCTCCAGGCGGCATCCAGCGACGAATGCACCGCAGATCCGGCTCCCCCAACCAGCGGATCAGAGGCATGCGCCGTTCCGAAGCGGGAGGCGAGCTCAGGCAACTGCTCGATCTGGACGCCATGCACGCGTGTGTCGACGCGAAATCCGATCTGGCCGAGAACGCACTGATGGATTCCCGCGTACAGCGTTTCATCGCTGTTGAATGGATCGACCGCGATCGGCCGCATCATGGGAAAGCCGGCCAGCCCGTGCGCGCCGTCGGTTGCGGCTGCGTAGTAGATGGCGCCGCGCTCGCGAAGGGCCACCAGATAGTAGATTTGCAGGTTCTTGAGCCGGCGGAAGGCGCTCAGGCATCGATCCCCCAGGCGCGTCCAGAGTTCGCCATTCTCGCCTTCCGCCGCATGAATGACGAAGCCGCAGCCATCGGCGCACGGATCGCGCGGCGCGGTGCTGGTGAACCAACCGATCGCCAGGTTCTCGTTCAGGTTTCCCGCCTTGTAGCTTTTCCGCGTGCTGCGGAGCCACCACCGAAAGCGCCGCAGCGTCCCTTTCCGGCGCGGTCCCAGCGCCAAGGCCACGAGCCGGGCGGGCCAGGGATCTGCGTTCGGCCCAACGACCCAGCGATGGATCCGCCGAAGGAGATGCTCCTGAATCGAGCTGCCCTGCGAAGTGTTGTGGCCATTCGTGATCGAAACCGCCAGCGTGAGCCCGCGAGCCCGTTGGAACGGGCCATAGGCCACGCCCTGCCGGCCCCAGCCCGGCGTCACGAGAGGCTGAAACCGCAACGCGCCGTGATCGATGGCAATGCACCGTTCGACATCGCACCCGAGCCTGACGACGCCGTTGGGCCCGGGTCGTCCCACGACCGTTCCCGCGCGGCGTTCATCGGAGAACGAATCCAGGATCGGCGCTTGCGGCGGTTCGTCCGGCGCAGGCACCTTGATCTTGATGGGCGCCGTCACCGGGATTCCCCTCAGGCCGCGACGATCGCGGCCGTGACGCCAAGGTCGGCGGCGGCGCGCGAGATTTCATCGAGATAGAGGGGGTTCATGACAATGATGGAGTCGATCTGCCGCCTGCGCAAAGCCGGCGGCGCTAGAACGGGCGTGGCGGAGCAGGGCGCAAAGCGCCCCTGTTTGTGAGGGTTGAGGTCGATGAGGGCGCCGATCCGATCAGCTTCCGGCACGACATTGACGAATGTGATGCCCTTCGATCCCGCGCCCCAAACAACCGTTCGATCGGGGGAATGATCGGTGAGGTACCCGCGCCAATGCGTGAGCTTGTCGCGATAGGCGCTGGCGAATTTGCGCATCAGCGCTTCGATGCGGGTGGCGTCGGACGGGCGAGCTGGCCGGTGCCGGCGGCCGGGTCTTGCTTCGACATAAAGATACTGATCGCCGAAGGACGATCCCGCATCCAGCAGCTCGAAACCGGCAGCTTCGACGGCGGCACGCAATGAAGGCGGCGTGAAATAGGAGACGTGCTCGTAGATGAGGTCCCAGATGCCGAGGTCGCGGAGCGTGTAGAGGGCGTTCGGAACCTCGAAATAAAATACCGTTTCAGGCGTGACGCTGGGATGCTGACGGATTGCGCGCAGGAATGTGACCGGCTCGGCAATGTGCTCGATCACATGCCGGCAGGAAATGAAATCCGCTTTCCCTTGCACATAGGAGTCATCAAACCAGTCGTTGATGAATTGCACGTCAAGATCTGCATCTTCGCGATCGCCGGCGAAGCTTTTATCAAAGCCCACCCCTTTGGCGCCGGCCGTCCGGCAGATTTGTTTCAGAAAGTCTCCCTTGCCGCAACCGATATCGAAGATCGTCTTTCCCTCGAGTGCATATTTGCGGGTCAGGCGGGCCACCAAGGAATCGGAAAACGCAACAAACCGATCGGAGAAATGGAGCGAGTTTTCGTAACTCTGCGTGTAGCCGATCCGATTCTCGTCGAACGCCGCATTGAAGACGTGTGCGCAATCGCGGCAGAAGACGGTTGCGAACTCGCCGGTCTTCGCGGTGCGCGCGGCGGACGCCGTCGGGTGAAGCGCGTTGCAGAGCACCGGCAGATGCTCAAACGCGACCGACAGCAGCAGATCCTCTCCACCGCAAACCGGGCAATCCCGGCGCAGGACCGTGGTCGCCGGCGTTACCGAAACATGCCTCCGTGCGTGGGAGTGGACCTGTCTTTCCGCTCCGAAGCTCTGTGTCGACAACGAATTCACTCCCACGGCGCGGATTTGCGCTACTGCACGACGTGCGGCGTAGGGACGGGAATGATGAACTTCCCGCCGCGCGCCCGATATTCCTGCTGTTGCGAGAGGATCTCGTCGGTGAAATTCCACGCGAGCATCAGGACATAGTCCGGCTGGGTCCTGAGCAATTCGTCCGGCGCGCAAATTGGGAGACGCTGCCCCGGCATATATTTGCCCTGCTTGTGCACGTTCCGGTCGACGACAAAGTCGATGAAATTCCGTCCGATCCCCGCGGCGTTGATCAGCGTTGCGCCCTTGGCGGCCGCCCCATAGGCGGCGATCGAGGCGCCATCGGATTTCAGATTCTGAAGCATGGCCAGAAGGCCTTGCTTCAGCCGATCGACCTTCGTGGAGAAGGTCCGGAAGTATTCGATGGAATCGAGGCCCGTTTCGGATTCGCACGCGAGCATTGCCTTGACGGAATCCTGCACTCGCTCCCGTGCCTCGACGTAGAGGCGAAGCGAGCCGCCATGGATCGACAATTGCCTGACGTCATTGAGAAACAGACCATGCCGGCGGAACAGCTTGTCGAGCGCGGTGACGGAGAAATAGCAAAGATGTTCGTGGTAGATGGTGTCGAATTCGCAATGCTGAATGAGCGGCTCGAGATAGGGGACTTCGATGACCGCCACGCCGTCGTCCTTCAGTATTCCCGCGATGCCGGCAACGAAGCCATTGGTGTCGGCGACGTGCGCGAGCACGTTGTTCGCATGGATGACGTCGGCCCGCACGCCGTCGGAGCGCAGCGATCTTGCGAACTCGCGCGTGAAGAAGGCGCAGCGGGTGGGAACGCCGATGGCGTTCGCGGCGGCAGCCGGACCGTCAGCGGGATCGATGCCGAGCACGGGAATGCCGGCTTCGACGTAATTCTTCAGCAGGTAGCCGTCGTTGCTTGCCAATTCGATGATGAGACTTTGGGCCCCCAAGCCGCGGCGCGCAATCAACTCGGCCGCATTCTGCCTGGAGTGCTCGAGCAGGGCCGGAGAGAAGGATGAATAGTAGGGATAGGCGTCGGCAAACAGGATCTTCGGGTCAACGGTCTCGGTGATCTGGACGAGGCTGCAATCCCGGCAGAACGCGAGGCGAAGCGGAAAGCGGGGCTCGGGGCTGCCGAGATCGGTTGGGTTCACGAGGCGGTCGGCAAGCGGCGTCTTGCCCAGGTCGAGAAAGGTCTCGAGGCGATCGCCGCCGCAACTCCGGCAGACGCGTTCGGTGATGGAGATCTGCGTTCCGGATGCCATTTGGACACTGGCCCTTTCGCTGAAGGATCAAGCGAAGACTGCTTCGGTTCGTGCGGGTATGCGTCGCAAGTCCTGATCGATCTCGCCGTCGCGGACCAGCTTCTTGATGTGCGCGATCCGTTTGAACCGCTCGCCTTCGAAGTCGTCGAGCGTCAATCCAACGGAGGAGTAGCTTTCGTAGAGCTGCTCGATGCCGCGCCGGACAGTCCACTGCGGCTTGAATGCGTGCACGCGCCGCCCGATATAGTTGCAGTCCACGCGATAGCAGCGCGTATCGGGCCCGGCATCGGGAGCGTATTCGATCCGGCAATTCGGAACGATGGCCTGGACCAGATTGGCGATTTCCCGAATCTGATAGTTCTCCGTGGTCTGGCCGACATTGAATGCTTGGTTGTGCACGAGCTCGATATCGGCTTCGAGCACGGCAATGTAAGCCAGGGCAATATCCTCAACATGCACGATCGGCCGCCAGGGCGAGCCATCGCTCTTCAGATAGACCTGTTGGGTTGTGAATGCCCAAGCCGTCAGGTTGTTGACGACCAGATCGAAGCGAATGCGCGGCGACAGACCATAGGCGGTGGAGGCGCGCAGGAACGTGGGACTGAAGTTCTCGTCCGCCATCGGCGCCACTGCGCGCTCGACATTGACTTTCGAGATTCCGTAGGGCGTGACCGGATTGAAGGGGGCGGCTTCGTCAAGAAAATCGGCGCCAGCTGCGCCGTAGTTGCTGCACGAGGAAGCATAGAGAAATCGCGATACGCCGGCCCGTTTCGCGAGACGGGCGAGATGAACGGAGGCCTTGAAGTTGATCTCCTCCGTGAGTTTCGGCTGATAATCCCCCAACGGGTCGTTGGAGAGCCCGGCAAGGTGAATGACCGCGTCGAAACCCGCGACGTCATCGATGACGACATCGCGGATGTCCTTTTCGATCGTCGGCGTTTCCGCCAACTTCCCCGCAAAGGTGCAGCCGCGAAACAAATCGCTGTCGAGGCCGGTGACCGCGTGCCCCCTTTCGAGCAGCATGGGGGTAAGGACGGAACCGATGTAGCCGCGATGGCCAGTGAGCAACACCTTCATCGGTCTCTCCAGGTCTTCCAGGGGGCTTGGCCGGTATCCCAAAGCTTCTGCAGGATGTGCTTCTCCCGAAGCGTGTCCATGCATTGCCAGAACGACTCGTGGCGATATGCCATCAATTCACCGTCGGCAGCGAGGCGTTGCAGCGGCGCGTGCTCGAACATGACGTCGTCGCCGTCGATGTAGTCGCCGACGCCCGGCTCGAGCACGAAGAACGCGCCGTTGATCCAACCCTCTGCCGCCTGCGGTTTCTCGGTGAACTCGACGACGCGATCACCGCAGAACTCGACGTGGCCATAGCGGGCCGTCGGACGCACCACCGTCATGGTGGCAAGCTTTCCGTGCGATCGATGAAAGGCGAGGAGCTTGTCGAGATCGATGTCGGAAACGCCGTCGCCCCAAGTGAGCATGAACGTTCCGTTGCCCATCCAGCGGATCAGCCGCTTGATGCGGCCGCCCGTCAGCGTGTCCTGACCCGTCTCGACGAGATCGACCGACCAATCCGGGACGGAGCAGGAGTGGCGTTTGATATCGCCGGTGGCGACGCTCACCGTCATGCTGCCATTCAGGGCTGCGTAGTCCTTGAACCAGCGCTTGATGTAGTCGCCCTTGTATCCGAGTGCGATTGCAAACTCGCGATGGCCGTGATGGTAATAGTGCATCATGATGTGCCAGAGGATCGGCATGCCGCCGATCTCGACCATGGGTTTGGGTCGGAGCTCCGTCTCCTCGGCCAGTCTGCTTCCGACCCCTCCGGCGAGGATCCCGACCTTCATGATGGCTTCCGCTTGCGATGATCAGAGAATTCGCGGCGCCGGCGATTACGCGCGGAGCAGAATTCGCAGGCTCTGCTCGCGAAAATTATTATAGGATCGGCTTGACGCGATAAATTCGCTCTTTTGGATCGCCGCGCGCCGTGGAAGTACGCCAAGAGTAAGAATGCTCAGATGGGCGACCTCAGAAACTCCATCGGGGGGATGTTGTGTAGCCAAATCCTCAAGGGGCTTACGCCTTTCGAGGTATCGGAATGGGCGTCGTCATCTGTGATCATCGCCCCGCACCCGGATGACGAGACGCTGGGCTGCGGGGGTGTCGTGCACAAGATGGCCGCCGCCGGCGCGCGGATCGAGTTTGTTTTTGTGACGGACGGGGCGGCATCTCATCCTGGTTTGTTCGCGCCGGAAGCGTTGCGGGACATGCGGGAGAAAGAGGCGATCGATGCGGCGGCCCGGCTCGGCGTTTCGGCCGAGCGCGTGACGTTTCTTCGCTTTCCGGACGGGCGCGCGGACCGGCATGTCGGCGAGATCGCGGCGGCGATCGCGCCACTGCTCGAACGATGGCGGCCGCGGAGCGTGTTCGTGACGCACGCGCAGGATCCGTTGGCGGATCATGTCGGCGTCAATCGCGCGGTGCGCGAGGCGCTCGCGGGGGGTGGCCGCCCAACAACCGTTTTCGAGTATCCGATCTGGTATTGGTACCATTGGCCGTGGGTGCGGCTGCGGAAGGACGCGCCGGGCATGTGGCGCAAGACCTTGCGTCAGACGATCCGGACGGTTGCCGGATTGCGGGCGATTTCGACCTTCAATTGTTGCGCTTATGTGGGAGACGTGTTGGCGGTGAAGCGCGACGCGTTGGCGGCGCATGTCTCGCAGACTATGCGACCAGAGGGGCGGAGCGACTGGCTGACGCTTGCCGATCTTTCGGACGGCGATTTCCTAGCGTGTCTCCTGAGCGAGCATGAGGTTTTCACGCGGTATGAAGTGAATGCGGCTTGCCCGGGTTGATTGCGGTGTTGTGCGTGGAGTGCGGGGTCGGCGCGATGGCGTTGATTGAAAGGGTTCTCCACCGGATTTGGCCGACGCGTGTCATCGGTGGCGGGAAGGCGGCCGGCCTGAAGCTGGTTGCCGCGCGCGCCGATCCCGACTTCGCGCTCGGTGTTTATGAGTTGCCAATGCAGGAGGCGATCGCTGCGAGCCTCCGCGAGGGCGATGTCTTCTACGATATCGGTGCCAATATCGGCTTTTTCTCGCTGATCGCGGCGCGATGCGTGCGGGCTGCGGGCCGCGTTTACGCATTCGAGCCGGTTCCTGCCAACGCCGACGCGATCCGAAAGAGCTCCACGCTCAATGGAATGAACATGATCGACGTGTTCGCCGAGGCGGTGGGTGCGGAAAGCGGGTGTGGGGAGTTGTTGCTTGCGCGTCATATCGGAGGCGCGGCGCTGGCGAGTGCGGGTGCGCCACCGGACCTGCGCGGCCGGATCAAGGTGGATGTGGTTGCGATCGACCATGTGGTGGCGCGGCGAGGAATGCGGCCGCCCACACTGGTCAAGATCGACGTGGAGGGGGCCGAGATGGATGTGCTGCGCGGCATGCGTGGGACGATCCAACGCTGGCGCCCGACGATCATCTACGAAGTGGACGACGCAACGCGCGAGGGGTTAGAGCGGAAAATGGTTGTTATCGCGTCGTTCATGCGCTCCACGGAATATAAATTGACGATGCTGTCTGCGTCGTATCGGGACGCGAGTTGGCACGTCGAGCACGTGCTGGCGCGGCCGGTCGAGCACTGATCGATTGGCTGTTCGGTCAGGCCTTTACGACATGGGATTGGTCGAATTCACAACGCGCGCAGACGTTTCTGGTGTCGAGCACGAGCTTTGCGTGTCGCGCGACGAGTTTCCAATCAATCACATCGTGATCCGTGGCGATTACAACAGCATCGTAAGCTTCTAAACTTCTTGCAGAGAGATCGGCGGAGCGCCGGCCTGCAAGCTCGGCGTACTCTCTTGTGTTTGGAATCTCTGCTACATAGGGATCGTGATAATCGACAATCGCTCCGCGCCGCTCGATCAACTCGATCAACTTCAGTGAGGGACTCTCCCGTGTGTCCTCTATGTTTTTCTTATAGGACATGCCGATGATCAGAATCCTGGCTTTATTCAGCCCGCGGTCAGCTCGACGATCCAGCGCCTCGGCAAGTCGACCGACAACGTAATGAGGCATATTGGTGTTAATTTCGCCCGCGAGTTCGATAAAGCGCGTTGCGATTTCGTATTCTCTCGCCTTCCAAGTCAGATAAAATGGATCGATGGGAATGCAATGTCCACCAAGACCTGGACCGGGATAAAATGGCATATAACCAAACGGCTTGCTCTTGGCTGCTTCGATAACTTCCCAGATATCAATACCCATTTTTTCGAAGATCACCTTCAGCTCGTTGACCAGTGCGATATTAACGGAGCGAAAGATGTTCTCGGTGAGCTTCACCGCCTCGGCTGTGGCTGCTGAAGAGACGGCAATCGTCCTGGTCACGAGCTCGTCGTAGAGTTTCTGAGCGAGCCGCAGCGAAATCGCGTCATCCGCGCCGACGATTTTCGGGATGCTTGCGGTGGTATACGTTTTGTTTCCCGGGTCTTCGCGCTCGGGGGAGAAGGCAAGAAAGTAGTCGCTTCCGACGTGCAGTCCCGTCGCTTCGAGCAGCGGGCGTATGACCTCTCGTGTCGTCCCCGGCCACGTTGTGGATTCGAGCACAATCAGTTGGCCGGGGCGTAGGGCCTGAGCGATAGCCCTGGTGCTGTTCTCGACGAAGGACAAGTTCGGCTCACGATTCCGCGTAAGCGGCGTCGGCACGGCGATCAGGATGGCGTCGGGGATATTCAGGTCGTTGAACCTGTCCGTCGCCCGAAACAGGCCATTGCCGATCGCCTCTTCGACCATGCCGCCCGGGATGTGCCGGATTCCGGTGTTCCCGCCATTGATCTGAGCAATCCGTGCGGCGTCGATATCGAAGCCGATGACCTTGAATCCCGAACGGACGGCTGTAATCGCCAAAGGCAACCCGACATAGCCCAGCCCCATCACGCCAACCGTACAGTCGCGTGCCTCGATTCGGCTCACCAGCTCGACGGCGGTTATGGGGATCTCTACGTTCAGCATGCAGCTTCGGCCCCTGTAGTGGCCATTTCGTGCCCCCATAATTGTGAAGGTTACGGGCCTAACAATCAGCAGCCACTTTGGTCAGCGCAGCCTACTTCAAAAGCTGTACGCAGGTGAAAAGGCAGGATGACGGAGGCTTAAGGTAGGTTATGCGTAAAGTGCCGTGGTTCGATCACGCCCAATAACCGAATATCCATAGCGACCGAACGGGAAAGCGTGAACTTTTTAGTTTTGCGCGCAATAATGGCTCGACAAAGATGCAGTCTATAGGGATTAGAATGGCACAGTCAGTATTGATTACCGGCGGCGCCGGCAACATCGGGAGCGCACTCACCCGAGGTTTGATCAAGTTGCCTCAGACGCAGGTCGTAGTCGCTGACAATATGTCGACCGGCAGTCCCGACAAGGTTCGAATCGACGCCGGGAATCTGATGGTTGTTAAAGCGGATGTGAACGACTTCGACGATATATCGTCGCTGTTCTATCGGTTTCATTTCACCCATGTATTTCACTTGGCGGCCGTTGTCGGCGTGCAGCGAACGCTGGCCAATCCGCTGCTCGTGTTGCGCGATATCGCCGGAATCGAGAATGTGCTGCGGTTATGCAAGAACACGGGTGTCCAACGCGTATACTTTGCGTCTTCTTCCGAAGTGTATGGCGAACCTTTTGAAATTCCGCAAAATGAGAAGACAACGCCGCTGAATTCGCGGCTTCCGTACGCAGTCGTAAAAAATGTTGGAGAGGTATACTTACGGACCTTCCAGCGCGAGTTCGATCTTCCGTTTACGATCTTCCGTTTCTTCAACACTTATGGACCGCGGCAGAGCGAAGACTTCGTGCTTCCCAGGTTCGTTCGTGCAGCGCTAAACGGTGAGTCGCTTAAGATATACGGGGATGGCTCGCAGACACGAACGTTCTGCTACGTCGATGATACAGTCGACGCGTGTATTGCTCTACATCGGACGGGTGCCCACCAAAATGATGTGATCAATATCGGAAGCGATCGCGAGATCAGCATTCGACAGCTCGGGGAGATGGTTATTCGTACGTTGCGTTCATCGTCAAAGATGGAATTTCTACCGCCTCTTCCAGAAGGCGATATGACGCGCCGATGTCCCGATACGCGAAAAATGAAGGCTTTATTAAGCCGCCCCTTGATGCCATTGGAAGAAGGAATTCGTCGGCTTGCTGAATATCTCTCTCGGCTGGACGAAGAAGATATGTCGCTGCGAAAGCTTGCCTGAGCTACTGCATGTACAGGCTAATCTCAAATGAAGTTGGTGTATGTCGGCCAGCCATTCGACAGGTTCTTTCCGCCGGTGCAGAATTCGATCGGATTGATCGTCTATTACACGGCGCTTGAACTGAGTCGCGTTGCCGACATTGCGCTCTACGGCAGGTATTATCGGGATGATGTAGTGCCGGGGGATTTGCCTTTTGAAATTCGGCGGATTCCGGTGTTGCGAGATCGCCTTTTGCAGAAATTCATTCAGTTTTCCCCTCGTTTAGCGCGTTGGCTGAGCTTGGAAGGCGAAGCCGATGCGCACACACAGTACCGCAATGAAGTCAGACGCCATATCGCAAAGGACTGTCCCGATATTGTGCACGTGATGAATTATTGGAAATGGTGTCGGAACCTGAAGGAGCGCAACTCGGCGCACAAATTTGTGCTGGAAATGCAATGTGAATGGCTGTCCCAGCGGGATCGCCGCGAGGTTGCAAAGCAGCTTGAGGTGGTGGATTCGGTCATTGCGGTCAGCGACCATATAGCCAATACATTCCGGGCCGCATTTCCGGAATATTCTGGCGTCGTTGCCACCGTCGGGAACGGTGTCGATGTCACACACTTTCGTCCGCGATCGGAAACGGACCGATCGCCCGACAACAATAAGCGTCGCATATTGTTTGTTGGCCGGATTTCTCCTGAAAAGGGAATTCACACGTTAATCGAAGCCTTCGATGAAGTTGCAAGGAGTTTCAATGACGTGGAGTTATGCATTGCGGGTCCGCAATGGGTGCTCTCTCCCGATTTCATCGTAAGTCTATCGTCCGATCCGCGTGTCACTGCTCTTCTTCGCTTCTATGATCGGTGGGGAAGAAGCACGTATCGCGAGCACATCGAAGATCTCATCAAGCGCCACCGACTGCATGATCGAGTGCGCTTCTTGGGCAATGTATCTCATAAGGACTTGGTGGCGACGTACCAATCTGCTGACGTCGTTGTGAATCCGTCGCTCAGTGAGAGTTTCGGTATCTCTGTTGTCGAGGGGATGGCATGTGGCATTCCCGTCGTGGGCACTCGCATTGGAGGCATGTGCGAGTCGATTTTGAGCGGGGCTACAGGAACGCTCGTTGAAGCAGATGCTCCTCACGAATTGGCGGATGCCCTGATTGGCATTCTGGGGGATTCGGCTCGTGCCCGCGAGATGGGTCTTGAAGGGCGCGAACGGGCGGTAAAGCTTTTTTCTTGGACGGCGCGAGCCGAACGGCTAATGGCAGTCTATTGCCAACTCGGCAAAGCCTGATCGCCCTCTTGCGGCAAGGGCTAATTTCGACGCCTTGCTGTTCCTCTCTGTTCAATTGCGCAGACGTAGGAGCACGTCACGTACGGACAGGAGGTCGGGGCGTACGAGAATAACCGCGCTAACGCCATAGCTGGCTGCGCCTATCAGTATTGCCGACGCGAGGATCGCTATCTGTGGCATCTCTATAGGAGAGTGTGCTTGCCAAGCCGTCACTAGGATAAACATGAGGGCAGAGGCCCCCGCGAGCCGCGGAAATATTGCTAGTGGCCGCATGACGTCGATATGTGCAATTCGATGAATGAGGTACAAGAAAACCGGTAGAAGCAACGCGTTGCACGCGATGAGCGCAACAATCGTCATCTCAAGGCTGACCTGTGCCGCGGTTGGAAGCAGAACGATACCAATAACCGTGTACGTGATGTTCAGATTGAGGATCAGATCTGAGCGTCCCAGCGCAAGAATAGCGAAAGCAGCAATGCCATCAATCGTGCGCTGTAGACCTAACAACATCAGTATTTGTATGGCGATGATGCTGTCTTTCCACTGTTCACCGAAAATAAGGGGTACGGCGATCGGTGCGATTGCAGCGAATCCGACGAATGCCGGGAAACCAGCAATTGCAGTCATACGAACTGCGCCGTCGAAGAATCGATCAATCCTCGCGAGATCGTGCTGGACTCGTGACACGGCCGGCATTGCCACCGCATTAAGGGGCGCGACGAAGATTTCGATCAGGAAATCGAGACATCGCCGTGCAAGGGCGTAGACGCCGACGGCAAGCGGCCCAAGGAATGCGCCGATGAAAACCTTCGGCATTTCTTCATTCACGAAATTCCAGAGGGCGTGCACCATGATCGGACCAGCAAAGCCAAAGAGCTCGCGGCACCGGCTGTGGGAGTAACGCAGGCGAGGGCGCCACGCGGAGCCGATAAGAAGTACCGCGGCTTCCACCGCTGATCTCACGAGCTGCATGCCGACTAGGCTCCACACCCCGAATCCGTTCAGTGCCATGCCGACGCCTGTTAACCCACCGGCGAGATTGCCGACGAGGGTGCGCAGGGTAAACAGACGAAAGTTGAGCTGGCGCTTCAATACGGCTGCGGGCACCGCGGCGACGGCCTGGAGCAGAATGACGATGCTCGTCCAGCGGACAAGTTGCTCCAGAAGCGGTTCGCCAAAAGCCGCGGCGATCAACGGCGAGGATATCCAAGTGATCGCGGTAAGTGCTATGCCGCAAGCGGTAAGAAGCCAAAACGAAGAATCCAGATGAATCGGCTCGAGGTCCGGCCGCTGGATGATCGCATCGGGAATTCCCTTGGTCACGGGCGCCGCTAGTATACTTGGGGCAGTCATGGCGAGGGCCGCAAATCCGAACGGTTCAGGCCCGAGCAAGCGGGCGAGCACGACAAAGATCGCGAGCATTGCCGCCTGACGGCTCCATGTTTCTGCCGCTGACCAAAGCATGCTGCTGACGATTCTTTGCCCGATTGACTTCATCGCTTGTCTCGCCTTGTAGCAGTTGCGAAGAGGATCGGATGGTGGTTCTGGAATTCGTCGGATCGGACGATCTCGTTGACCAGCTCGGTGCGGGTCAGCTCGGCCTTATCCAGGCGGGACGCGTAGAGTGAATGGCTATGGCCATCGGGCTCGCGACCAAGCAGGAGACGGTACATCAGACTGAGAAATTTATGATCGCTCATATCGCGGAGTGAATATTTTTCATTCATCTCATCCGAATTCACGAGATCGGTAATCATCTGCGGAATCGCCGAGCCTTGACTGACGGTGGGATCATGGTTGGCACGATCTCTATCGTCGGGTTCACGACCCAGAACGAGGCAATAGACATAGGAGACATAGGAGACATAGGAGACATAGGAGACATAGGAGACTTGAGGGGTGGCGTTCGAGACTTTCTGACTTGAGGCATCAAGATCGCAATTGCGATCCACGCCACCCGCCATGAAGCGCTTGATTGCCAGATAGGCCGACTTCACGCCGCCGGGCGTCCACGCGCCCTCGGCGTTTTTCTCGAGCCGCACCAAGCCCATCGTTGCTTCATAGCTTGGCGTCCAATACGGCTGATCCATAAGCTCGTAGATATGGGCGGCTTCGATGTTGTAAGCGTCGCGGAGCTGCAATACTCGGTTCATGAACTCGATCAGGCCGTCGGCCTGCTGCTGGTCTCCGCGTTGACTGCCCCCCGCGTAGTTGAACTCGGTGATCCAGATGGGGCGGCTGAATTTGGCGAGGAACCGAAATGCCCATTCGGGATCGCCCTCGTAGTGATGCCAGACAGAGATGTCCCAGCGGATGCCGTCCGCCAGCATGCGCAGGAATGCGCCGGTGTGGCCCCAGCCGGCCGTTCCCATGGCCTTTCGAACGGTGGGGTCCGCGGCGACGGCACCGTCGGAGAGCCCCTTCAGGACCGCGCTGACCTTGGCCCAGCGGGGACCGTAGTAGTCCAGCATACTGACGCCGCCGGCGGGACCCCATTCGCAGGGATACTGGGTGCCGTCATCCCGCCGCTCGCAGGGCCGGATGATGGCGTAGTTCTCCATCTCATTGCCGAGCTCCCAGACGCGAACGTCGGCCTTGAATCGGGCGACGAGCGTGAACGCAAGATCGTAGGATTTGCCGTACAGCGATTTCGCCGTTTCCTTGTCGAGGTCGAGCCCGGGGGTAATGACGGGCAGAATGGAAATGCCGCGGGTCTTCGCCTCGGCCACCAGCTTTGCCAACGCGGGCGCAGCCTCCGCGCCTGCAATGTCGACCCTGTAGGACTTCAGACCGAGATCTTTTATGTAGTCCAGCTGGCGCTCATAGGAGACGCCCGGATAGGCATTGAAGGGGTGGCCGTTCACGCCCCAGTGAAAATCTGCCGCGATTGTGGGTGACGATCCGCAGGCAAGAAGCGAAATCCATCCCACGACTGAAAGCCGTCTCCATCCGCCCAACTGGTGGATCATGAACAGCAGCGCAGACGGCCGGATGACGGAGCATTGCATGACGCATCACCCCGCGCTGTCTTTGCGCGCAAACAGGAACATGCCCAGGTGCTCGGTGTCGGGATCGCTCCGTATGAGATGAATCTCGGCGCATCCTCGGACGGAGAGATCCGCAGCAACGGCGCCAAGGTCGTAGCAGTGCATGTGCATGGGCGGGTCGGCGTGCCCTTTGCGGAGCAGGTTGGCCGCGCGCACGGCGCTAGGAAGCCACCGCTTGACGGCCTCCTTCAGCTTTGCGCGGAGCGGGCGGCGGGCCGTGATCGGAAACTGCACGGCGAGGACACCGCCCGGACCCACCAATTCCCACATCCGCGCAATCAGCGTCCGGCCATGATTGGCGTCGATATGCTGGAGGACATAGTGGCTGTGGATCAGATCGACGGGCGGGGTCAGCTCGTCGAGCGAGCGGGCGAATCTGGCATTCCCGATCTTGTTTTCCTCAAGCGACTTCTTTGCTTCGGCGATCATTCCCTCCGAAACGTCCACACCGATTACGCCGTCATATTGTTGTGCGAGCGCGACGAGACAGCGCCCGACACCGCAGCCAAAGTCCACCAGGGTCCCGCGCGGACGGTCGGGGGCGAGCCTGTCTAGCCGCGCGGTCAACTCTGCCACGTCATTTCGACCCGACGCATAAAACTCGGCGCGCCGGGTGGCGTCCATTTCTGCGCGGCGGTAGCGGACATCGGACAGCACGCCGAAAAACGGATCGTGCTGCCCGAAATTTCGCCAAGCTTGCTCTATATCGGTGCGCATTATTGGACCGTTCTTTTGTTGGAGTTGGAATCCTCGTTCAGTCTGCCGCCGTCGACGGACAGTTGACGCTTAAAAATGGCGATGGAGAGTGGCTCTCGGCAAGCAAGTACCGTCGCTAAAGAAATGAAGAAGACCACACCGGGATCAGCTCCGCCTCCACCGATGCTCATTGCAACAAGTCCAGCCAGTATGAAAGCGCGCACGCTGTCATGGACAGCACCCGCTTTAACTTTAACTGGAGCGCGGCGGTGTTCGGGTTGTCGCTTCATCAGCTGTGCTACCAAAAACGACAGCAGAAGCGTTCCGATCAAACCAAGTTGTGAGAGGACGGAGATGATCCAGCTTGAGGATCGCGAACTGCCGAGACCGGTTCCCAGACCTGCCGTATCGAAAAACGATTGAATGCTGCGCAGATTCCATTGAGTGCGCTCATGCGCAGAGGCTGACTGCGATTTGTTGAGCAGCGCCGAGTCGAACAATTCGATGAATGGCGCCAGCAGTTCTATACGATAGATATAGATGGAAAGAGCAACGGTGAGGCAAATCAATGCAAATGCGAGCAGGCCCAGATCGGGTCGTGATAGCCTGCCCGCCAAGAGGGAACGGGTCTCGGAGACGACTACCGGTAACGCGACGATCGCGGCCCCGACGTAAGCCGTTGTCGAGGTGCTCAGCAGCAGCAGGACGCCTAGAACTGCGGAGAGAAAGAGCGCCCACGAGATTCCGGTTCGGCGCCAGTATGTGAAGGTGAACGCCAATGCGGCCAGCGTTGCGCTTCCGAAGACCGACGCCTCCGTGTACATTCCCGTAAGCCGATGAAATCCGGCCTGCTCGGCGTTCGTATGCATTACGTAGTTTGCGCTGCGGACGATCTTGAACACGTCTCCCATGCCCATGGCTTTCGCCGCCAGATCGATCGTCCCAACGATGGCGAGCAGAATGCAGAATGTGAGAAAGCCGCGGTGGATGAGCTCGAGATTCTTTTGCTGAACGAGCAGAATGCTTACCGCAAAGAAGGACAAGGCTCCGATAACCAAGTATGCGGCCTGTGTGATGTTGGCCGAAACCGGCGCCAAGGGCAGTTCGAATAACCCGCCGGCCTCGCGAGAAGGAACAAACACACTGACTTGCCCGGCGAAGACGCGGGGCAGAATGACCGCGCCCGCGACTGCGTATATCGTGAAGACGATCACGATCCACGGAACCCAGGATCTGGATAATATGTAGGCAAGGTCACGCAGGGAGTGCTTCCGAAACGGAACGGAAAAGACAAGAATGCCGGCGAAGACTACGAAGATGAGGGGGGATGAATCCCCCATGAAGCCAAGCGTGGCAATCGCCGTCGAGCCAAACACAAAAGACGCAAACAGCGGAACGATCAGCGGCGCCTTGAGGCGGAAGCCGAGAAGCAGCAGGCCGATGCAAACGGCAACGCCAGCGATCGACATCCTCGCACCCTAATCCGCGTCTGATCTGCCCTGGTCGCCTCTGATCGAACGATATGTTTACCCGCGTATTGTAGATGTGGGGTCGAATCGGCCCTGTGCCCTTTTGGCTAGTGGACGACTCTGATTTGGATGTCGCCAGTTAGGAGCGGGGATTGCCATGTGGTGGTCGGTTGTCGCGATCGGCATGGTGGGGATGCTCGTGGGGCTCCGTTTCCGCGCTGCGGCCCTGATCGTCGTTGCGGCGCTGACCATTGCGGCGAGTTTTGTCAGCGGCGTGATCGGCGCGTGGTCCTGGCAGTCAATCGCCGTTTCAACCGGAATCATGCTGGTCGCGGTCAATGCCGGGTACTTGGCGGGGGTGGTTCTTTCGGCCGCGCTCACGTCGAAGCGGCGCCGGTCTGCTGACGGCAGATCGCGTGCGGTGAAGAACTGACCGATCCATATACGGGTCGGCTGCGGGTGCATTGTTATGCTCGCTACGACGTTTCGTCGAAGTTCATGACGACGAACAGGGTTTTCAACAGGATGACGACGTCGCTCCGGAACGACCAATGCCGGACATAGGAGCGATCCAGTGCAATGCGGCGGGCGTAATCGATCTTGTTTCTTCCGCTGATTTGCCAAATTCCGGTAATGCCCGGCCGCGCCAGCAGATAGTCCGCTGAGGCATCTCCGTATCGGTGCAGCTCGTCGGCCGGGACGGGGCGGGGGCCGACACAGCTCATTTCGCCGCGCAGTACATTGAACAGCTGCGGCAGTTCGTCGAGGCTCGACTTGCGCAGAATGTGGCCGATCGGGGTGACGCGCGGGTCGTGGCGCAGTTTGCAGTACTGGCGCCATTCGCTTGTTGCCGCTGCATTGTTCTTGAGATGGCCGTTCAATGCGTCGTCCGCATTGTGTTCCATCGTTCTGAATTTGTAGCAGCGGAACGTGCGGCCGTTATAGCCGACGCGCGAATGCGCAAATATCGCGGGGCCGCCCGAGGTGAGCAGGATGGCCACAAAGACCATCAGCATCACCGGTGAGAGCAGGATAATGGCGATCCCGGCGATGACGATGTCGGTCGCCCGCTTCAGGGCGCCGCCAACCGGCGATGCGGCCGCGGGACGGCGCCGGTCAGCGATGCCAATTGCGGGCTCGACTGCCTCGTGAGCGAGCGCGGCGCTCAGCGCCTGCGTGGAGGCGACACGGAGCTCCGGCACGGCCGTGTGACCGCGCCGAGCAGTTGCCCCGACGCGAAGTTGAAGCCCGCGGTTCTGCGGGAGCGGGTTTCGCATGCCCAACCCAGTATTTTCGATCAGCCTTGAAGCGAATTCTCTCCAACCCTTGCGGCAAGCGGCAAGGCCGCAAAAGGAGTATTGCCCAGTTCAAGTGAGCGCCCCCTATTGATCGGATTCCCTATCTTTTTGATGGGACGCGCGGAGCGCGATGCGTCACACGAGCGAGAGCGGGTTGGCAGGGTGCGCTCGGACGCGGAATGAACGCGCGCGCCGCCAGTGTCCTGGCTTGGCGGACGGCGCAAGAATGGACGGACGTTTGAAACAGCGGCGGCCGAACCAGAACGTTCCGATGCCGGCATTACCCGCCTTTCGACTCCGCAAGCTCGTTGATCAGGAACGCCACCTCTGTGCGATTTCTTGCCTTCAGCTTTTTCATGATGTTCCGCACATGGACCTTGACGGTGCTTTCCCGCATCGCGAGCTCATGCGCGATGACCTTATTCGCCTTTCCACGGCGCAGCGCTTCGATCACTGCAACCTGGCGGGCCGTGAACATGCCGTTGCCGTTCGAAGCCGAGGTCATCGCGCTGTCATTCGATCGACGCGCCGCGATCAGGCTGCTCGCGGGAACGAAAACGCCGCCCGCCCGAACGAGGTGCATCGCCTCCATCGCGATCTCGAGGGATACGCTTGTCGGGATGTAGCCACGCGCTCCGCGCTCCAGTGCGGCCACGATCTGATCGGGATCCTCGACGTCGGAAAGAATGATCGTGGGGGTGCGATTGTTCGACTGTGCGAGCAGGGAAATTTCCCGGCGGGCGTCTACGTCGCTCGCCTTTCCGGCGATGCAGAGAATGACGAGGGAGGCAGAGATCTCGTCGGCCGCCTCGAGCCAGCTTTCGACCGATGAAAACGAGATGACATCCTGTCCGGACGCCTGCTTCATGCATCGAGTGAAGCATTCGCGGAACAGGGCGCGATTTTCGATGATGACAACGCTGCCGGCGGCGGGATCGGGCACTATCAAGCCTTGTTTCGTCTGGATGCCCGCAAGGGGTTCCGAACGCTGAGCCAACCCCTTCGATCCATGCGACCAGGCTATCTCGTGAACCGAGGAAGTCTCACTCCGGCCATTGCCACGCATGACCCACTCCCGCTCCCAACGCTCCAACGCCCCGCCTTAACTACTCCCTGTTTTTTTCAGATTAATGATTCATTTACGCCTTTTTCGCGGCGCACCAAAGGCGTGATGTTAGGAACTCTCCCGGGTTTTCATCATTATTGTGGTCAGAGCGTCTCATTGCGTGCGAGCTGGACACCTGATTGCCAAAATCATGATTGGACGGCGATCGCCTCCAATCTGTAGTGGAGACTCTCAGACCGGCACGCCATGAATATTGCGGAACGATTTTTCCGATTGCGAAAGCTCGCGTGGAACTTTCGCTCCCGTTGAGATGCGCCCCTTTGCCAATCGAGGTCTTCCGCAGGCTCGATCAACGTCTTTTGTATGTGTTCCACTACGGCTTTTGGGATCAAGGCAAAAAAGGTGGGCCCGACCGTACAGATATCGGAGGGGATGCCCGCTGGATTTAGACTCGCCAGGTCTGCGCAATTGGGCAAATCACAGGCGGTCCTGTGACCTCGATCACAGCGAATATCGTACAGTGATGAGAGCCTTCGTCATCGAGTGGCGCGGGAATTGCTGCGGTAAGTGAACTGCGTGCCATTCTGGTGGAGTCTCCTTCCGATGACAAAAGGCGGGAACCAGCGAACAAGGGAATCCGGCGCCGACGCGTCGAAGAGCGGAGAACGGTTGGCCGAGCCGATAACAGTTTGGGCGGTCGGCCATGTGAACAATCCCTCGTTCGTCGCGCTTCAGCTCAATGAGCACGCTCCATTCCTGTTGCGGATTGCAGATGCCCGCAAAATCGCTGCGGCGCTTCAGGCCGAAGTCAAGGTCATTTCGAAACTGAGCGGCGGAGAAGGGTAACCCCCGGTTAGGCGAAGGCATCCGCCAGCAATGCGCGAAAGCACGTCCGTCCGATTGCCTGAAGAACGGACCGCTTACCGGCGGAGTAGCCCAAGCCCGAAAGTGTGGCGCGCAATGGCGGCGCTGACGCCGAGAATGAATCCGATCAACCCGCCGAGCGCAAGCAGTAGCATCGTGCGCGGATGGCTCTTGGAAAGGGGCTGCGTTGCCGGCGTGATAATTCGAGCGTCGGATACGGGATACGACTGACGCTGCACCGACGACGTATAAGCCTGCAGGAAGCTTTCGTAGATTTTCCGATACGTTTCCGCCGTCGTCTCGAGCTCTTCAAGGGTGGGCTCGAGCGGTGCTTGTTCGCTGCCGGCCGCGGCTTGCTTGGCCGCACTTGCGATTTCTTCCCGCTTCCGCCCGATGCTGTAATCATGCTTGGTGCGAAATTCCTGAACCCGGATCGTGGCTGCATTCATCTGCATCCGAATCTCGGCGAGCCGGGACTCCAGCCAGCGGCTCGCCTGGCGCGCGGCGTCCGATTTCGAGTCGATTTGATCCTGGATATACGCCTCGGTCGTGGCGTTGACGATCAAGGCCGCCTTTTCGGGATTGGAGGAACTGAAAGAAATTTCGATGGCGTACGACAAGCCTACGCGCCGGATCGAGAGGCCCGCCGCGAAGGCTCCGATGGCATGGCGCAGCTTCAGAAACGCGGATTCGGCAGCACTCTGCCTCCTGAACCATGAGAGGGGATTGAGCCAAGCAGTCGTGCTTGCAGTCTCAAACTCCGGATCGTCAACGAGACCGAGATGATTGATCACCGCGGTTGCAATCTTTTCGGATCGCAGGACCGTGATGTGACTTTCAACCTGGGCCGCATCGAGCGAGAAATTCACTTCACCCGTCTGCTCCCGCAGGATGGGGGTTTTCGGATCGATGAGCAGTTGAGCCCGCGCAGTGAAGACGGGCGATGTCGACAGCGAATAGACGAGTGCAATGAACGTGCAGAGCAGGATCGGCGCGGTGATGGTCCAGAGGTTCTGTCGGACGAAATGCAGAATATCGGCGAGGCTAATGTATTCCCAGGCGTCGGCGCTCAGTTGAGACGGCGTGTCGGAGGGAGCCGGTCGAATATCCAGCATGACAAGACCTAGTTCTGCAATAACTG
>Ga0180222_1000657_pt1 | contig 47180 bp, 46 predicted proteins | sample eDN5th37CKraftOP_FD_151336 | JGI IMG/M metagenome (GOLD analysis project Ga0180222, IMG submission 151336) | Enriched Organic Plus compost microbial communities from Emeryville, California, USA - eDNA 5th pass 37_C Kraft OP (version 2) (version 2) ...
TAGTCGACTACAACGAATACCGCCCGCACGAATCGCTGGGCGGCGTCCCGCCGGTGCAGTTCATGCCCCGGCCAACCTTGGCTCCGAATCTCTACAGACCGATGTCTACTTGACAGGGGTGGTTACGGTTGTTGATAGACCGACAGGGGGTGCTGCAACGATGCAGCCATATCGGGCATCGCCCACCGAGCCAGGGCTGCCGATTGGGTCGAAGTGGCGAACCCGGGCAGTGGCTGCAAGGCGGCGCGCTCTCGCTGCTCGAACAGCACGGTAGGTGCTGCGCCCGTGACCGGATGCACGCGCTGGTTGGCCACATCGCGCAGCCATTTGCCTACCTCGGCATTGGCCGTGTCCACGTCCAGCACCAGGCCTGACTGCTTGAGCCAGCTGGTGAGCGGCACGTAGAAGTTGCCACGCAGGTAACGGTGGAAGCGCTCCACCTTGCCCTTGGTCTCGGCCCGATAGGGTCGGCACAGCCGAGGCATGAAGCCGTAACGCTTGGCCAGATCCAGCATGCCGGGATGCCAACGGTGCTCACCCTGGGCGTAGGCATCACGCGTATCAACGATGGTCTTGGCGTTGTCGTACAGGATCTCGCGTGGCACCCCACCCAGTGTCTCGAACAGGTCATGGTGGCAACTGACCAATGTGTCGGCCCGCTCGTTGGTGGTGAACCGCGCCCATCGCCAGCGGCTGTAGCCCAGCGTGGCCGTAAAGGCATAGAGCGGGTCGGTGCCACGCCGAAAGACCACGAAGTCGCATTGCATCTGCTGGCCCGGCGCGGTCTCGAAGCGCACCACGGGGTCGGGCTCCTGCACGGGTTTGTTCAACTGCATGAATGTTTGCAGGCTGCGCAGCTGGCCGCGATAGCCGCGCGCCTGCAACTCGCGCAGCAGCGCGGGCGCGGCGATCCACTCGGGAGCTGCCGCTCTCATCCTCTCGAGGATGTAGTCGTGAAAGGGCTCGAGCTTGGTTGGTCTGGCCTCACGCGGCTTGTAGCGTGGAACATCCTCGGACTTCAGGTACCGAGCCACCGTATTGCGAGATACGCCCAAGCGTCGCGCGATCTCTCGCAGTGACAACCCTTAGGCCTTGAGCACATGGATTTGCATCCACTGTTCCTTCAGAAGCATCGTCGGCCTTCGCGCGAAAAGCCTCGACTGTACGGAAAAGTGGCTCAGATTTACTTTGCGCGCAACAGCAGGGCTGACTGGCCGGTGGGAACGACGTTACGTGCACCGCGTCGTCGGGACTTTCAAGGCGCTATGATGTACCCGCTGCGGCCGAGAGCACCTCCGATATGGGCAGGGTAAGTTCGTGCGGAGGCCGGCTTGAATAATCGAATATCTAACCGCGAACCACCCCTGAGGCAGTACTCAATTCCTTTCGAGGTGGTCCGCGCCAAAGGGCTTTGCCTTTATTCGTTCTTCGCCTTGCTTTTCACGATCTTCGCCAACTCGCCCCAGCGTTTGAAGTCGGCCTGCATCGTCGAGGCGAGCTTCTCCCCTGGTTCAGGCTTTGCCGTCAGGCCTTGCTTGTCGATGACGCTCAACACGTCGGGGGTGGCCATTGCCTTTGCGACTTCTGCATAAAGCGTGTCGATGAGTTCAGGCGAGGTACCCGCCGGCGCGAACAAGGCAATCCATGCGGTATCGAGATTCGCGCCTTTGACACCTTGTTCTTCAAAAGTCGGGACTTCGGGCGCATATTTCACGCGGTCGTTCTGGGCGATGCCGAACAGCCGGACTTTGCCTGCCTTGGCGTAGGGCAGTGCGAAGTGCAGGGGGACCATCATCATGTCGATTTGGCCGACTATCACATCGGTGACCGCGCCGGCGGAACCCTTGTACGGAACGTGGACCAAGCTGGTTCCCGTGCTGGATTGCAGCAGTTCCATGCCGATGTGCTGCGGGGTACCAGTGCCGGGTGAGGCGTACGTGTATTTGCCGGGACTGGCCTTCAAGGTGCGTATTGCTTCGTCCAGCGTTTTCGCAGGGAATGACGGGTTCGCGATGAGCGCGAAGGTAGCGATGGCGAGTTGCCCGACCGGAACGAAGTCCTTGAACGGATCGTAGGGGACGTGATCCTGGAAGTGGACATTGGTGATGATGGTATCGGCGGTCATCAGGAGCGTGTTTCCGTCAGGCGCAGCGTTCGCCACGGCTGCCATGCCGATGGATCCGCTGGCACCTGGCCGGTTTTCTACGACGACGTGTTTCCCTAGCTTCTCGGTTAATTTCGGCCCGATCGTCCGGGCGAGGGTGTCAGCGGCCGTTCCCGGGGTGAACGGAACAACGATCTTGATGATCCGGGAGTTGGGTGTGCCCTGGGCGTGCCCTTCCGCGGAATAAGTCGATCCGATGGCGGCCAGTCCGAGTGCAATGATGGACGCAAGCGTCGCGCGTTTGGAAAAATTCAGTCTCATCTTCCTCTCCGTGCGCTTGCCCGAGGCGATGCCCCGGGGCGCGCAACATGGTTTTGCTTTATACGGTTTCTGCTTGGGCGGGGTCGTACTGCAGGGGTACGGTCAATGGGTCGTAGTTGTAGAGCCAGCTGTTGCGCTCTTTGGTGATGTCCCGCTTTTGGAAGGACTTGCGCATTTCGTCGACATTCTCGATTCGATAGATCCCGCGCATGCCCGCTGATTCATTGACGATGCGGCTGGTGCGGGGAATGCGCGCGCGCTCGTACATCTTTAGCGCTTCGGGCAGGGAGCCGGCCTCGACGATCGCGCGCGTGAGCACTGCGGCGTCTTCGATTGCCATCACTGCGCCCTGGGCCATGTAAGGCAAGGTCGGATGGGCGGCATCCCCGAGCAGGGTGACGCGGTCGGTGCTCCAGTGCGAGGCCGCGGGCCGGCTGTTCAAGGTCCACTGGTAGCATTGGTCCTTGTCGACTGCGTCAATCACTGCCTGGACGATGGGGTGCCATCCCTCGAAGTCTGCCTTGAGCTCCTCCCAGGGGCGCTTCAACGTCCACGATTCATCCGCGGGTTTTTTCCGCGCGACGGCACCGCCGAAGTTCAGCAGCCGGCCGTCCCGCAGGTAATACATCACCGCATGCCGGGTGGGGCCGCACCAAATCGTCGAGACCCGCTCCATGAGGTCTTTCGGAAGGCGCTCTACCGGTACGACTGCCCGCCACGAGATATCGCCCGTGTACGTGACGGGGCTGGGGCCGAGCACCTGGTTGCGCACGACCGATTTGATCCCATCCGCCCCGATGAGCAGGTCGCCGCTGGCGCGGGATCCTTCTGCGAGGAGCAGGGTGACGCTGCTGGCATGCTCTTCAAACCCGACCGCCCTGGCGCTGGTACGGACGCAGCGAGGGTTCAGTTCCTGGACCTTGCGCAAGATGATTTCATGAAGATCGGCGCGATGAAGGTGGTAATACGGCGCGCCGAAATTGGCTTCATGGTCTATCAGGGGGAGGGTGGCCATTAGCTCGCCGGTATCGAAGCGCCGGAAGTGCATGGCCTTGGGGCGCACGGCGATCTTCTCGAGTTCTTCGCGCAGGCCTAGCCTAAACAACACCTTCACGGCACTGGGACTGACTTGGATCCCTGCGCCGACCTCGCCCAGTGTTTCGGCCTGTTCATACACCTCGACGTCAAATCCCTCTTTCATGAGTGATGCTGCGGCGACCAGTCCGCCGAGTCCGGCCCCGGCGATCACGATTTTCATAGTTTCTCCTTGGCTTTTCTTGCTCTGTTTCTGAATAGGCTTCAGGCGGCTTTCGCGGACTCCGCCCTAGCCGGGTAAATGGCAACCTCCATCGCACCGATACCCTGGATCGCGCACTGCACGGTATCGCCTGGCACGACGGGGCCGACCCCGGCGCACGTGCCGGTCATGATGATGTCGCCCGGATAAAGCGTGTAGAACCGAGAAGCCCAGGCTATCTGGCGCCGTATGGGCATGATCATTTGACGTGTATTCGTCTGTTGTCGCAGCTCGCCATTCACCCGGAGGCTCATGTCCAGGGCTTGCGGGTCGGCGATGGCGTCGGCCGTCACCAGCCATGGACCGAGCACCGAATAGCTGTCGACCGATTTACGCATGGAGCGGTCTTCCGGACCGCGCACCGTCATGTCCAGGGCGATGGCGTACCCCGCTATGACATCCAGGGCTTCGTCTTCAGTGACATGGGCCGCCTGTTTGCCGATGATCACGCCGAGTTCGAGCTCGTGGTGTGTCAGGCGTTCGGGGAACCTGGCGTGGACGCCGTGCGATGCTCCCACCAGGGAAGTGGTTGCCTTCAGGAAGAGCCCTTGTTGCTCGATGCTGCCTTGGTACCGATCTGTGAAGGTCGCTTTGTCGGTGCGCGCCTCCTCGACGTGGTCGTCATAGTTCACGGGCACGCCGATAATCTTGCTCGGGTTCGCCACGGGGCTGAGGAAGCAGGCGTCATGCACCAGCAGATGTTCATAAGCGATGCGTAAAGGGAAGAAGGAATCTCGGTGCAGGCACGGGTGCCCAGGTCAAGCTTGGACCTCTTCGGCAAGAATGCCCAGCCGCCGCAGCACGTCTGCATCAGACACGACGAATAGGCGGGCATCGTTATCCGCGCTCAGGTGCGACACCCAATTGTTCTGCGGGATGGTGAAAACATCCCTCGCCTGCCATGTGATCGTGACGTCGCCGATGCGGCTTTCGCCGCGTCCTTCGACAACGGTGCACACCAGGTTCGCGTTCGTCCGGGCGGCAGCGGTGGGCTTGCCCGCGGGCACTTCGATCATCGTGCTCTCCAGGAAGGGCACCGCGCATTCACCGTTCAACGGATTGATATAGCGAACGCGTCGTACGCCGTCGGAGGCCAGTGGGGCGTGCTGGAGCGCCTGGATGGCGTCGGCATATGGATAGCGGAACACCGGCGAGTGGTTGCGGCTTCCAGCGATGTCCTGCGGCACGATATTGGGTGACGCGAATGCCCGATCGTCAGTCGTGACAGGCGGTACGGTAATGGGCCCGGGTTCGAAGGCCACGGTGCCAAGGTATTGGTGCAGCGGGACGTCCAGGACGTCGAGCCAGACGACTGGCTCGGTTCCGTAGTGATAGTGTTCATGCCAGCACATGGCGGGCGTGAGGATCAGGTCTCCGAACTCCATTGGGCAGGGCTTGCCGTCGACCACGGTGACGGCCCCGGACCCCTCGAGCATGAACCGCAATGCGTTCATGGAGTGGCGATGCGGTCGCGCGGTTTCGCCGGGCAGCAGGCACTGCAGCGCAGCGAGCACGTTCCCGCAAGTGAACTCGTCCGCCAGCGACTTCGAGCGCGGGCTCATCATTTGCAGGACACGTCGCTGGACGGCTGCAGGGGAGGTTTCTTCGAATGCGAGCTGGATGAGGGGACGCGTTTCTGCCCAACGCCAGATATGCGGGGCCAAGGGGCCTGCTGGAGCTTTGTGGGCGTTGGGGCTCTCCCATAGCGGAGCCAGGTGGGCGGACTGCCAAAGCGAGGAAGTCTGGCTGGTAGACTGCTTCATGACTGGATGGGTCTCGCGGTTAAAGATATAGTCGAGCGCCTCATGACTATTCGATGAACGCTGGCAGGCGAGCGCAGGCGTACGGCCTGGACGCTATGCAATGTCTCAGCGACTCGGTCAACGTATTGGCGTGGCTGTGAACGGGCGCGCTCTGCGCCGCATCAGGATTCAGCCGCCGGGGTGATGGGTCTCCGTGATTCTTCTTTCGGCGAGTGTTTGGGATGCTGCGGGAGTATATGGATAGCGAAGGCGGGGATATATAAACGACTTGGCAAACTCTTTTCCAAATCTGGAAAAATAGAATGGATCGTTTAATGGAGATGCGCTTATTCGTGCATGCTGCGGAGCAGGGAAGCCTCTCCAAAGCGGCCGAAATACTCAATATCCCCAATTCGAGCGCAAGCCGAGGGTTGGCGTCGATAGAGAAAAGACTTGGGGTGCGGCTTGTAGACAGGACGACGAGGAATTTCGCCTTGACCGAATTGGGCGAAATTTTTTATCAGCAATGCCAGATGGTCTTGGCGACCGTGGAAGAGGCCGAGGCGTCGCTACACGCGGCACGGGTGGAAATAGCGGGCGTGCTGCGCATCACGGGTTCTACGTCATTCTGCCTCAAGCACATCGTTCCCGTATTGCCGACGTTTACGGAAAAGCATCCCAAGGTGGACGTCCCCATCATGGCGGCCAACCGCTACTACGACCTGATCGACAATGGGATAGACGTAGCATTCCAGGTGCGGGACTACACGGTCGATTCGAACATCATCGTCCGGCCATTGGCGCGCGCCCGCCTTATCCTCGCGGCGGCTCCCTCCTACATCGAGCGCCACGGCGCGCCGGCATCCGTGCACGACTTGGCCCATCACAAGATACTCATGTATTCGTATCACCAAGACAGGGATGGACTCCAATTTACGTGCGGCAAAGAAACGGTCCGAGTGGAGGTGAAGCGCCACCTGGAAGCCACTGATGGGCGCATCTTGACCGCGGCGGCACTCCTCGGCCAGGGGATAGTCGTCCAGCCCAATTACGTTCTTCACGATGACATCGTGGCGGGGCGCGTGGTCACCGTTCTTCCGGATTGGCGCCTTCCCGAGATTCCAATCAACATTGCATACCAACGCCGGAAGTTCTTGCCCAAAAAGACCACTGCGTTCATCGATTTCATCGTGCAGCACTTCCGGGAGATGGACTTCGAGCGCCAATGGGAAGAAGGGGGCGGCCCGGCGCATGTAGCGGTTTCCTGATCCGCCCGCCATGCGCCGGTGCCCAGCGACCAGCGCACCCCTGGCGGCTTACGGCCGGCCTTCCGGCTTTCTGGGCGGCCAATTGCTCAGGTAATCCCGGGAAAACTTGACGGCACGCTCCACTTGCTTGCTTGCACATCCCAGGCCGACCAATGCCATGCGCACGCTGGCGTCCATATAGCCTTCGGGATCCTCGACGCCCCGGCCCAAGGCGCCGATCCCGGCGATCGAGGCGCCCATCATGAAGTCCACGGCCTCGTCCAGGCGCTCAAAGTTGAACTGGCCCGTGGCAAGGCCCCGGCGAAGGTCTTCTTGCATGTAGTCGCGCACCAATAGCTTGTCGTTGACAGCGGAGCTGGACCGAGTGACGAACGACGCCCAGATGGGGTCCGCCGCAGCGCGTTTCAGGAACAGCCGGAAGCCGACTGAGAACCGTTGCCATGGCTCCTTGAGTGGGTCGTAAATGGGAAGAATGTCGCGCGTCATCTGGTCGCTCTGCGAGAGCGATAGCGCATGCAGGACTTCGTCCAGGGACATGAAATGCTGGTAGAAGGTGCCGCGCGATACGCCGGCTTCCCGGACGATGTCTTCAATCACGGGCATGCGGCTGCCAGCGGTCGCAAAAACCTTCATGGCGGCGTCCATGAGGCGTGCCCGCATCAAGGCGCGCTTGCGTGCGGCGACCTCGGTGCGGTGGTCGCGTTTGGCGGCGGTATCCCGAGCGTTGTCTCCTGGCATATCGACCTCTGTTTCCAGTGAAGTTTTGTCAGTTTGATGAACTGACGTTCTGACGTGGGGAAGATACTGGTTGCTGAGCCCCTGGTCCGATTCTTATATTGCGCATCAATGTCATTGTGACATAAACGTCAACATGACACAAACGTCAATATGATGTCGGAGACAGTGATGACCGCAACCGTGCATGCCCCGGAAACGCAGTACTTCCAAGAAGAAGCCGCAAAAAGGTCCACGTTAGTCGCCCGCGCCAAGGCGCTGCATCCGATTCTTTTCAAGAACGCCATGCAAACCGAGAAAGATAGAAGGGTGGTGGAGGAGAATATCCAGGCCCTGGCGGAGGCTGGTCTTTTCAAGACTATGGTGCCCAAGCGGTATGGCGGATATGAGGGGTCGATCCGCACGCATATCGAGGTGACGGCAGCCGTGGCCGAGGCATGCGGCTCCTCGGCCTGGGTGGTGGCCCTGACCAATGTTTGTGCCTGGTTCACCGGGCTGTTTCCCGAGCGCGCGCAGGACGAAGTTTTCAAGAACACTCCGGATGCGCGCGTAGCGGGCGTGTTCTCGCCGTCCTCGGACGTCAAGCGCGTGGACGGCGGCCTGGTCGTTGCCGGGAAATGGTATTGGTCTTCCGGGTGCCTGCATGCCGATTGGGCACTGCTCGGCGTTCGTGAGCAGGACAAAGATGGCGTGCCGCTGAATCAGTACCTCGCCTTGATCCCGATGAGCGAGCTCTCGATCGAAGATACGTGGTTCGTGGCGGGCATGAAGGGTACCGGCAGCAATTGCGTCGTGGCCCAGGAGGTGTTCGTTCCCGAGCATCGGCTGTTGCCCATGATGAAAGCGGTCGAGGGCCAGTACTTGACGCCGTTCGAGGATGAGGTGGCTTACCGCGCTGCGTTCATCCCCGTTGCCGCGCTGGTGCTCATCGGCGCACAACTGGGGCTGGCCCGGGCCGCACTGGCCTATGTGCTCGAAAAGGCGCCGCAGCGGGCGATCGCCTATACCTCCTTCAAGCGGCAGACCGATTCGGTGGCTTTTCAAATTCAGGTGGCCAAGGCAGCGATGAAGATCGAGACCGCGCACCTGCACGCATATCGGGCGGCCGACGACATTGACCAGGCGGCGTTTCGCGGGGAGTACCTCGATTACAAGACCCGTGCGCGGGTGCGTGCCGATACGGGGTATGTCGCCCAATATGCAAGCGACGCCATCAACTTGCTCATGACGGCGCACGGCGCAGGATCTTTCGCCGAATCCAGCCCCATGCAGCGGATCTGGCGCGACTCGAACACCGCCGCCAGGCACGCCATCGTGCACCAACCCGTGGCTGAAGAAATTTATGGCAAAGCGCTGCTTGGCGCCGAGAACACGGTCACGCCTCTCGTCTAACCGCGAGCATGGTGAATTGCCATGGAAAAGACATTTGACTCCGGTTTATTCCGCAAGGTCATGGGCCAATTCGCCACCGGCGTGACGGTCGTGACCTACCTCGCGGAGGGCGAGGTGCGTGCCATGACGGCCAATGCGTTCATGTCCGTCTCCTTGGATCCTCCCCTGGCCGCGATTGCCGTGCGCCGCGTGAGCAAGTTCACCTCGGCGATATCGCAAGGGGATCGGTTCGGCGTGAGCTTCCTGGTGGAAAGCCAGAAAGCGCTGAGCGACCACTTTGGGGGACGCCCCGCTGCAAGCATTGAGCCGCCGTTCGAATATCACGGAGGCATCCCCTTGATACGAGACAGTCTTGCGCAGCTTGTGTTGAGAACCGTCCATGTCCATGAGGCGGGAGACCACCTGCTGTACGTAGGCGAGGTCGAGCACTTGGAACTTGGCAGGGAGCGTCGGCCGCTCGTGTTCTACAGCGGCGGCTACACGCAGATAACGAGCCGCCCGCCCCTCGTTGTCTGGTCAGGTGATGCCGGGTGTTGAGGCGGCAGAGGCAGTGAACAAATCGACATGGATCAAAGGAGGAGGTAAGCCATCATGAATGCACGACACGGAAAAGGTAGGCGCGCTTTCTTGGCGAATAGCGCAGCGCTGATCGCTGCCACGGCCGGGACGTCGTTTCCCGCGCTCTCGGCGAGGGCGGCGGACGCGCCGCGCCGGATCGACGTGCATGCGCATTACCTGCCGGAAAAGTATCGCGCTGCGCTTGTCGAAGCAGGTCACTCGAAGCCTTCCGGCATGCCTGGGATCCCGGCGTGGAGCGTCCAGCAGCATATCGAGATGATGGACCGCAACGGGATCGCGTCATCCATTCTTTCTATCTCCGCCCCGGGCCTGCACTTTGGCGATGATGCCGCGGCCCGCGGCCTGGCGCGCTATGTCAATGAGGAAGGGGCCAAGGCCATGCAGGCCTTTCCCCGGCGCTTCGGCATGTTCGCGTCGCTGCCTTTGCCGGAGATAGACGGCTCGTTGAAAGAAATCGAATATGCATTCGATGTGCTGAAGGCCGACGGCGTCGTCGTTCAAAGCAACCATAATGGTGTCTATCTCGGGGATAAGAGGCTGGATCCGGTTTTTGCGGAACTGGACCGGCGCAGTGCGCGGATTTTCATACATCCCACGAATCCGTACTGCCCGTGCTGCAGCGGCCAGGATCCGGCCTTGCTCCCCCCGATCGGCTATCCGTTTCCCATGATCGAGTTCATGTTCGAGACGACCCGGGCCGTATTCAACCTGATCCTCTCCGGGACGCTGGCGAAGTATCCCAACATCAAGATCATCGTGCCCCACGCGGGCGCCACGATCCCGGTCCTCGCAGACCGCGTCGCGGGGCTTTCTCCAGCCTTGGGCCTGCGAGAGAAGCTGGACGTGCCGCGTTTTTATGCAACGCTGCGCGAGCTCTATTACGACCTCGCGGGGTTTCCGTTGCCGCGCCAGGTCTTGCCATTGCTGCAGATAGCCGATCCGGGCCACATCCTGTACGGCAGTGATTGGCCGTATACGCCGGAAGCGCTGGTCAAGGCGCTGGCCGAACAGTTGGACAACAGTCGTTCGTTGCCGCCAGAGCTCAGCGCGGACGGCATGCGGCGCAATGCGTTGAAGCTATTCCCCAGGTTCGCCTAGTGCCGGTGCAAGGGGCCGCACGTACGGTGACCGGCGCAAAGTGGACCCAATAGGAGTGTCTTTCGAAAGATTGAAGGAACCAGACGATGAAACTGCTACGTCACGGCCCCGTTGGGGCAGAGAAAGCCGGCGCCCTGGACAAGCAGGGGCGGATGAGGGATCTGTCGTTGCTCGTGCCCGACTGGACGCCAGAGTGGCTGTCTCCGGAAAAACTGGATGCCATCGCAGCGATAGACCTGGAGCGGATGCCGTTCGTGCCGGAGAACAGCCGCATCGGCACGCCTGTTGCCGGCGTTCGCCAGTTCGTTGCCATCGGGCTGAACTACCGCAAGCATGCCTTGGAGTCCGGGATGGAAATTCCCGATGAACCGGTGGTTTTTGCCAAGGCCATTACGTCGTTGGCCGGGCCGAACGATAACGTCGTGTTGCCCGAGGGCGCTGAAACGGCCGATTGGGAGATCGAACTGGGCGTGGTGATCGGCACGACCGCGCGCCAAGTTTCCGTCGACGATGCGCTCAAGCACGTCGCCGGCTACTGCCTGGCGAACGACGTTTCCGAGCGCGATTGGCAAATCCATCGCAACGGGCAATGGGGCAAGGGCAAGAGTTTCGACGGCTTTGGGCCTCTCGGGCCGTGGCTGGTGACGGCCGACGAACTCTCCAACCCGCAGGACGTGCCGCTGGAGCTCAAGGTCAACGGCAAGACGGTGCAGAAGAGCAATACAGCAGACATGATCTTCTCGGTCGCCGAGATCGTTTCCTACCTGAGCCAGTTCATGACCCTGCTTCCGGGGGATGTGGTGATCACCGGAACGCCGGAAGGGGTGGGCCTCGGCATGAAGCCTCCCCAGTTCCTGCGGCGGGGGGATGTGATGTCGCTTTCGGGCGGCCCGTTGGGTACGCAGACACAGCGCGTTGTCTGATGTAGGCGCGTTCTTCCTCGATCCGCTCCAGCGGGCGCAGGACTGGCCGGCGCCATGCTGCCCCGGCCCGCGCGAGGGCGCTTCGGGGAATCCAGAAGGAGACATTGATGAGTTTCTCGCATTCTGCTGATAGCAACCTGCTTGCGGTGCACTCAGTGGACGAGTTCGTGTTCAGCGTGCCGGACCTGGTCGTCGCGCGACACTTCTACGAGAACTTTGGCTTGAACGTGCGCGACGAGGAGGATGGCTGGCTGTCCCTGTACACGTATCACCATTCTCATCGCTGGGGTCGCATTGTGCATGACGCTGGAAACCCCAAGCGGCTGCGATGGCTTACCTTCGGCGTTTACCCCCAGGACTTCCGGCGCTTTGCGCAGCTTTTCGCCGAGCGGAATGTGCCTCTCATCACGCCGCCGGCTGGCGCAGGGCGGGATGCCTTGGGCGACGCCTTGTGGGTCCAGGGGCCGGATGGGCTGCCCATTCAATTGCGTGTCGCCGCCAAGTGCTCCCCGTCCGGGTTTGGGCCGAGGGAGTTCCCCCCGGCACCCGGGCTGGGCGGGCGGGCGAAGCCTCGCAGCAAACAGCAGCGCGTACAGCCGCGGCACCTGTCCCATGTGCTGATGTTCACTGCCGATGTGGACAAGGCACGTGAGTTCTACGAGGGCATCCTGGGGTTGAGGTTGTCGGACCGCTCGGGGTCGCTGATTGCGTTCTTGCATACGCCGCATGGGAGCGACCACCATTTGATCGCGCTCGCGAAGTCCGGCGGGGGCGGCTTGCACCACACGAGTTGGTGCGTCCCCTCGATCGATGAGGTGGGCCAAGGCGCCCAGCAAATGGTGCGGGCAGGTTACCGCGAAGGCTGGGGCTTGGGGCGGCACGTCCTGGGGTCGAATTACTTCTATTACGTGCGGGATCCATGGGGAAGCTACGCCGAGTATTCCTTCGACATTGACTACATTGCCGCGGGCCAGGAGTGGCCGGCAGGCGACCACCCGGCAGAAGATTCCCTATACGCATGGGGCCCGGACGTGCCGGAGGAATTCGTGTTCAATGCCGAGATAACCGTTCCGGCATGAATCTGGGGGGCGGGTCATGGGGAGGCGTTTTCCTCCTCCGTTTTCTTGACCCCCCGCACATTCAGCAGGCCTAGCCCCACCTGCAGCGCGATCAAGGCCCACGCCTCATCGTGCAGCCCCCAGATTATCCAGAGGACGTTGCTCAGCAGGAATACCCAGAATCCCAGGTTGCGCCGGTGCTTCTTGCGGGATGCGACGAGCCACGCAGCCGCCAGGGAGGCGGCCATGGCTGGCCATTGGAGAGCATCGATGAGGTCGGGCATGGCGAGTCGGCATGGGCGGCGATGTCCTTGCCCCTCGCACGTTTCGTGCCCGCCGCATGCGGCGAAGCGCCCCTGGCGGGAAGCGAGCCTACCGGTCGGTCGAACCGTTCAATATTGCGGAAATCCGGTCCGCGGTCGTGCGCAGTCTCTCCAAATACCGCTCCACGGCCTGCTCGGGCGTCAAGACCGAGGAAAACCAGGTCAACCCCAGGGTGGCGACGGTGGCGTCGCCTTGCCGGACAGGAATGGCCATGGTGCAGGATTGCTTGCTGTATTCCGGGTCCCTGAGCGCGTAGCCGCGCATGCGCGTGAGCTCGAGGATGCGATCCAGCTCTTGCGGTGCGTGGGCGAGCCGGTCTTCTTCGCGTCCGCTTTGGCGCACGACGCTCAGGATCACCTCGCGTTCTTCCGGCGAACAGAAGGCGAGGTAGGCTCGCCCGAGCGCGCGGCCGACCATGCTTCGCCTCAGGTTGATCGAGGAGTGCAGGAGGGAGAGCGGCGATTGCGGGATGGTGCTGTAGCGGACCACCATCGCATCGACGTCGAACAAGGCCAGGGTCGTGGGCCATTTGATTTCGCGCGTGAGCTCGTCGCACAGCGGCGCTGCGACTTCGATGATGCGCGGACCGTGCACGTAGCCGCAGTTCAGCGAGCTGACGCCGGCGGCCAGGTAGTAGGCGCCGAAGCGCACGGATTGGGCGACGAGGCCTTTGGCTTCGAACGTGCGCAGGAGCCGCGCGATGGTGGCCTTAGGGATGGCCGTGCGGCGGTAGAGATCGTCGATGGTGGAGACAGGCTGTCGGTTGAGCGCCTGCAGCAGTTCGATGGCGCGTTCTACGCTCCGGATGCCGGCCTGGGGGCGGGGGGCAGGCGCTCCGGAACCGGGGGATGTCGCGGAAGTCCTCTTGGCGGCAGTCATGCGATGCAGCATACCTGACGCGGCGCGCGGCATCGGCTGTCCGCGCTGCGCGCCGCCATGGCGTTAGTTGAGCTTGAGCCCGTGTTCACGGATGAAGTCGGCAATCTGCTTAGCCTCGCGCCGATATTTATCGGCGAACGCCGTCGCGTCGAGCTTGTCGATCACGATGCCTTCCTTGCGCAGCTTTTGTTGCGTGGCGGGGTTGTCGAGCGCTTGTTGGACGGCGGCATTGATTCGCTTTACGACGTCCGGCGGCGTTCCGGGGGGCGCGAAGACCCCCAGGGCGCCCGCTGCATTGAATCCGGGCGCGCCCTGCTGCGCGATGACCGGCAGATTGGGGAAGTCCGGGCTGGGGTCGGGTGAGCCGATGGCCAAGGCGCGCACCGCGCCGCTCTGCAGGTGGCCTGCAGCCAGCGACGTGGAGCTGAAGATGGCCTGCACGCGCCCGCCCAGCATGTCGGTCAGCATCTGCGCCGCGCCCTTGTACGGTACGGCCGCCATCTTGAGGCCGAACGCGGCGTTCAGGTGTTCCAGGGCGAAGTGATTGGGAGAGCCGATGCCGCTGGTGCCGAAATTGAACTTGCCGGGCTGGCTCCTTACCAGTTGCAGGAACTCATCGAAGGTCTTCGCGGGAAAGTCATTCGGGACGATCAGCAGCGTCGTGGGCCGGCCCACGGAGGCGACGGGCAGCAAGTCGTTGACCGGGTCGAAGGGCAGGCTTCGGTCGAGCGCCGCGGCGACTTGGAGCGAAGTGTAGGCGGTGAAGAGGATGGTGTTCCCGTCCGGCCGCGTCTTGGCGATTTGCGCGCCTGCGACGGCGCCTGCCGCGCCACCCTTGTTTTCCGGAACGATGGTGCGCCCGAGGATGGGGCCCAACTCACTGGCCAGCTGGCGCGCGACGGTATCGACGATGGCACCGGGCGGATAGCCAATGACCATGGTGAGCGGAGGTGCCGAGGCCGGGCCCTGCGCATGGGCGCCGAATGCGACGGCCAACGTGCCGGACGCCGCGAGGCGGCGCAGCGCTGTGCTCCACCACGTGCATCGGGCGCCAGGGTGCAGGTGTCTGCGACGATCGGGGTTCGGCGGACGGTGCATGGATTGCGTCATGGTTGTCTCCCTGTCGTTTTCGTGGCTGCCGGCCGGGGTTCAGGGCGCCGGCCGGGACGGATCCTCGTAATCTGCCGAGTTCGAAACCCACCCCTTGGCGATGAAGTCCCGCCTGGGCGGCGAGAAGATGTCGATCAGCAGGTGGTAGCCCGCACCCACGCCTTCGGTCGTGTGAATGAGGCCTGGCGGGATGACCAATAGTGAATGGGGTGGGGCCGGCCGGTGTTCATCGTCCCGCCAGAGGTTCGCGTTGGTGCCCCAGGGCGTGCGCAGGTGGTGGATGAAGTGACCTTCGATCGCCAGCGAGCCTTGCTCGAAATCGGCGTGACTGTGCGGGCTCAGCTTGGTGCGGTCGCGCGGGCCGTCGTACTCCACCCAATTGATGCTCAGCGTGTCGGTCTGGAACATCTTGAGGCGCGGGTTGTCTGGTGGCGCGGACACGTCGTCGATGGACACGACGCGTACGCCGCGGGCTCCGGCGCGCAGCCGGAAGGCGGGCGTCGACGGGACGATGCGCGGGTCGTGGGCGCGTGCGTTGAGGTAGTCCGACGCGCGGAGGTCATCGCGGGTGCTTGCGATCAGGATGCCGAGCGCAGGCTCGTGGAGGGTGATCGTGCAGCGTCCCGCGGGGATGATGCACAGCGAGCGTCCCGGTGCCTCGGTCGTGCTGCTGCCGTGTTCGATCCTGGCCCCTGCGCCGGGAAGGAGTAGCAGCAGCTCGTGCGGGCTCTCTGCCGTGCGGGGCTGCGCGTGGTTGATCCATTCCACGCTGAAGTTTTGCGCCCGGCCGACTTGAGGTTCGCCGGCCGTCGCGGCTTCGGGGTAAACGATGAGGTCCGCGTCGGGCGCCATATTGGGATTGGGTGCGTTCATGGCTCGATTCGGGCGTTCGTTTCAAGGATGGGGAGGACTGGGGCGCGGCATCTCGACCAGTTCGCCGACCGTCGCATATTGGGCGCCGCCGAGCCGGGTCAGTGGCAGGGCGCGCGCGACGTCGAAGCGCCCTTGCGCGTCGACGTACTCGTCATCCAGGTGCACGGCGACGATGCTGCCGAATACGACGGAACTATGCGTTTCGCCGCTGCGGGTCGGTTCGATCTCGACGATGCGCAGCAAGCGGCACTCCAGGTGGGCGGGAGATGCTGCAACGCGCGGCGGTGCCACCTTCATGCTCGGCAACTTTTCCAGCCCGGCGAATTCGAACTCGTCGACGCCCGGCGGAAGGTTTAGCGAGGTCTTGTTCATTGCCTCGCGCAGGTCCCAAGTGGCCAGGTTGGCGACGAATTCGCCGGTGGCGCGCACATTGGCCACGGTATCTTTCTCGGGCCGGTCGGCCGCCGCATTGCACGAAAAGATCAGCACCGGTGGAGCGGTCGAGACCAGGTTGAAATGCGAGAAGGGAGCCAGGTTGGCCCGGCCGGCACGGTCGAGGGTACTGATCCACCCTATGGGGCGAGGCGCGACGATGGCATTGAACAGGCCTCTTCGGTAGTCGGTGGCGGTTTCCAGGTCGAGAAACATCGTTGGGCAAACCTCGTGGAGGGAGGGCGCGCGGGCCTTCCCGGATGACTGCGGGTACCGAAAATATAAGGAGAGGCCCCGCGCCGGGCCACGGATTTTTTCCAGCTTTCCTGAGAGCGGAAAGCTTGGGGCCGTACGGTGACGCGCGCTCCAGGCGCGCCGGATAGATCGTCCGGCTCAGGCGTCGCGAGCGCCGGGTAGGCTTTGTCCCACGACCTCTGCAATCCAGTCCATGAAGGCCTGGACCCGGCGCGGCACGTGCCGCCGGTGGGGATAGAGGAGGGTGACCGGCAAGGCAGGCGGGCGCCAGTGGGGCAGGATCTCGACGAGTTGGCCGGTGGCGAGGAGGTCCCGCCTGGGGCTGGAGACGGGCGCCTGGACGATGCCCAGCCCGGCGAGGCAGGCGGCCTCATAAGCCAGGCTGTTGTTGACGGTGACGACGTCGGCCATGGGAAGGGTGCGCAGCGTCCCGCCTTCCATGTATTCGAAGGCGGCGGGGCCGCCGCCTAGGTCTGCGGCATAGCGCACGAGCCGGTGATGAGCCAGGTCTTCCAGGCTGTGCGGGGTGCCGAAGCGCTCGAGATAAGCAGGGGAGGCGAAGTTGGACTGCGGCAGCTCGCCCAGCCGGCGGGCCACCAGCCCGGAGTCTTGTAATGCGCCGACCCGCACCACGCAGTCGAAGCCTTCGCGCACGAGGTCGACGCGGCGATCGGTGCTGCTCAGGTCCACCTCCAGCCGGGGATGGCGGGCGAGGAACTCGGGCAGCCGCGGAATGATTACGCGTGATGCCATCAACAGGGGCACGTCCGCGCGGATCCTGCCCTGTAGTGCAGCAGGCTGCCGCTGGAACAGGCTTTGGACCTCTTCGGCTTCCGCCAACAACGATTGCGCACGCTCGGCCAGCAGGCGGCCATCGTCCGTGATTTGCACGGTGCGCGTGGTGCGGTGGAAAAGGCGCGTGCCGAACTCTGCCTCGAGCCGTTGCACTACGGCCGACACTCGTGCCCGGGTCAGGCCCATCCGGTCCGCCGCCTGGGTGAAGCTGGCGGTTTCGGCAACGTGCAGGAAGATGCGCAGGGCGTCGAGGTCCATTGTCAATCTATTCTGGATAGAGAAGGTGAATTTTGGCGATTTTTGTTGTGATTGTCATCCAATAAAGTGCTTTCCAGGTCAATCACCATGGAGAGCAATGTCATGATTACCTCAACTTCTCGTATCGCCCTCATCACCGGCGGCAGCCGCGGCCTGGGCCGCAATGCGGCCCTGCACTTGGCCCGCGACGGCGTCGATATCGTGCTGACGTATCGCAGCCGCGGGGACGAGGCCCAGTCCGCCGTGCGCGAGGTCGAGGCCCTGGGGCAGCGGGCCGTTGCATTGCAGCTGGACGTCGGCCAGTCGGGCAGCTTCGCCGAATTCGCGGCACGCCTGAAGCAGGTCTTGCAGACCGTGTGGGGCCGCGGGCAGATCGACATCCTGATCAACAACGCCGGCATGGGAGGTTACGCGAGCTTCGCCGAGACAACAGAGGCCGAGTTCGATGACCTGATGGCGGTCCATTTCAAGGGACCTTTCTTCCTGACCCAGGCCCTGCTGCCGTTGATCGCCGACGGGGGCCGCATCTTGAACGTGTCGTCGGGCTTGGCGCGCTTCGCATTGCCCGGCCATGCAGCCTATGCAGCGATGAAAGGCGCCGTTGAAGTGTTGACGCGCTATTTGGCCAGGGAGCTGGGGCCGCGGCGGATTGCGGTCAACGCCATCGCACCGGGGGCGATCGAGACGGACTTCGGAGGCGGCGCCGTCCGCGACAACAAGGCGCTCAACGACTATGTCGCCTCGCTCACGGCACAGGGGCGAGCCGGCCTGCCCGATGACATTGGCGCCGCGGTTGCCGCGCTGCTGAGGCCGGACAATGGCTGGATGACGGGGCAGCGCGTGGAGGTGTCGGGCGGGATGTTGCTGTAGGCCCGCCCGGGCGACGGGTTAGGGGGCGGCCCGGCTTTCCGCGCCAGGGGGCAACGCTGCAGCGAGCGCGTCCTTTTGCTGGGCTTGTTCTGCCGGAGCGCAGGCTGCCAAGGCTTCGGCGAGCGTGCCCACGAGGTTCTCGCGCCCGATCAAATCCACGATCATCGCCTTCTCGAGCTTGCCCCGGACGCGGCTGTTCGCCTCGCTCAGCATGACACGCACGCCGCGCCGCTGCATGTCGCGTATGACACCCTCCAGTGTCTGCAGGCCGGTCACGTCGATGAACGGTACCCAGCGCAGCCGGATGATCAGCACACGCGGGTCGGTGTGGGTGGAGGCGAGGGCTTGTTGGAAGTTCTCGACCGCGCCGAAGAAAAGCGGTCCTTCCACCGCGTAGACGAGTACACCCGGCGGAGCATCTCCGGCGTTCGACGCAATCAACTCGCGGCGGAGCTCGTCATCGCCGACCTGCTGGACGCCCACGCTGGCCGCCATGCGGCGTAGGAAGTGCAGCGTCGCGAGAATGACGCCGATGTTGACTGCCACGACCAGGTCGGCGAAGACAGTCAGGCCGAAGGTCACGAGCAGGATCACGACATCGGCGCGCGGGGCGCGGCGCACCATTTTCACGAAATGCCGGGCCTCGCTCATGTTCCAGGCAACGACGAACAGGATGGCCGCCAGCACGGCGAGCGGGACATGTTCGGCGAGCGGCGCCAGGAACAATACGATCAGCAGCAGCGTGAGCGCATGCACGATGCCGGCGAGCGGACTGTTGCCACCGTTGCGGATGTTGGTCGCTGTGCGGGCAATCGCGCCGGTTGCGGCGATGCCGCCGAACAGCGGCGCGGCCAAGTTAGCAATGCCTTGGCCGATCAGCTCCTGGTTGGAGTTGTGGCGGGTGCCGGCCATGCCGTCAGCCACCATGGCCGACAGCAGGGATTCGATGGCGCCCAGCATCGCGATCGCGAAGGCGGGGCCGACTAGCTCGATCACCCTGGGAAGCGTGACTTCGGGCAGCGTGAGCGAGGGCAGGCCGGTGGGGACACCCCCGAAGGCAGTGCCGATGGTCGCGACGCCTTCGAACTTGAATGCCGCCATCAGCACCGTGGCGAGTACGAGGGCGACCAAGGGTGCGGGTACCCGGCGCAGGGGCCGGATTTTGGGAGAGACGATGAGCACCGCCAGGCTGAATAGCGCCAGCGCCGTGGTGGGTAGGTGGAGCTGGGGAAAGGCAAGGATGAGATGCCACAGTTTTTGGTGGAAGTGATCCCCGGTGACGGCTGGCAGCCCGAAGAAATCTTTCCACTGTCCCACCCAAATGATGACGCCTATGCCCGCCGTGAAGCCGACGATGACGGGCGCGGGGATGTACTTGATGACCGATCCCAGGCGTGCCACGCCTAGCAGAACCAGGATGCCGCCGGCCATGAAGGTTGCGATCTGCAGGCCGCTCACGCCGTGTTTGGCGACGATGCCCGCAAGAATGACGATGAAGGCGCCGGTTGGCCCGGCGATCTGCAGGCGGCTGCCCCCGAATATGGAGACGGCCAAGCCCGCCACGATGGCGGTGTAGAGCCCTTGCTCCGGCTTGACGCCGGATGCGATGGCGAATGCCATGGCGAGGGGCAGGGCCACCACGCCGACGATAACGCCGGAAATGATGTTGGGCAACCAGTTCTGGCGACTGAGCAAACCGGCCCGATGGGCCTCGAGCAGAGCAATCACGATGGTTCTGGCAAGAATAGGTGGACTCCACGCGCCCAAAAGGGCGCGGCCCTTTATTGCGTGATTGTAAGACTAAGGTATGCGCCGGGCTTGGAACGGGTATGCGGCTTGCTGCCGTGTCTGCCCCAGGCGACGCCTTGTGCCAGCCGCCGTCCATGAAGGAGGTTTAGCCATGCCTGCCAAATCCAAAGCCCAGCAGCAGGCCGCCGGCATCGCGTTGGCGGCGAAGGAAGGCGAAAAGAAAGTCGCCGATTTGAAGGGGCCGGCCAAGTCTATGTATGAGTCCATGAGCAAGAAGGAACTACGCGACATGGCGGCCACCAAGACCAAAGACAAGCCCAAGCACAAGGGCGAGAAGGCCTGAACCGAAAGGCGGGGGTAAGCGCAGCGGGTTACGCGGCATGCCAGAGATCAGCTTCCTCCCGCCTGTTGGCGATATTCGCGCGCCGTAGCGGCAGCATTGCGGCCAGCTTCGCGGCCGGAGACGAATGCCCAGGCAAGATGGTGTCCGTGACCTTTCAGCAGCAAGCCGCCCTGGCCGGCCGAGCCGGCGGCGTAGAGGCCGGGTATGGGCGCGTCTGAAGCGTCGAGGACTTCCAACCTGGGGCTGACAGCCAAGCCCCCGTCGGCGAGGACCGTGACCGCCTGGATGGGGCCCAGCAACAGGAATGGTCCTTGCGTAAAGCCGGCTTCCTGGGCCGACAGTCTTAGTGATTGCAGTGGCATGCCACTGCGTTCGGCCAGGTTTTCTAAGGTCTGGGCGCGGAAGCAAAGGTCCGGGCGGTTGCGTTGGTAATCGTCGATATAGGCGTAGGCAACGCCCGGCGCCGTGGAGATGAAATTCGGCCAGCGCGAGAACAGTTCGATCCGAGGCCCGTCCATGAACAGCCAGGCGGCATTGTCCGGTTGCCGGGCGATGCCATGGCCGATTTTCTCGCCTTCTCGCAGGAAGGATTGCCCCTGTCTGTTGACCAGCACGGCACCGAGGCGCAGGAGATGGGGCTCCGGAGCCAGTGCAGTCGTCACGAAGCTCATGATGAACGGTCTGGCAATGCGCGCCGGCAGGTTAAGCATTGCCCACCGCATGAAGGTGGTGATCGGACGGACGGGGGGTAGGGAGAGGAACCATGGGTGGCGTGAGGGCGGGCGGAACCGGAACCGAGGATCGTTGAGCGCGATGTCACCGTTCACGATGCGGCCTCCTACCTCCCGCCCCATGCGTTGGCAGTCCCCCGTGGACAAGGGATTGACGGGCGGGATGTCCAGCTGGTCGGCGTTGCCGAACTCGAGCTTGAACTCCCGGCTGGCATTGAAATCTCCCCCAGCCAGCACGACGGCCCCGGCTTGCACGTCCTGCTTGTTTCCGTCCTGCCCGCAAACTTGGACCCCCACAATACGGCCGTCGTCAGCCTTCAACAGCTTTTCCGCGCGCGTCTTCAGCCAGCATGTGACGCCCGCCCGCCTGGCCCGCCTGGAAAGGTGATGAATGTAGGCGCCCGAGTTGGGCAGCACATTGTGCATGCGCGGTTTGCGGTGCGGAGGTTCTTCGAAGACTCCGACGAATTCGACGCCGCTCTCGCGCAGCCATGCCAGGGCGGAGGCCGCGTTGCGCGTGAGTAGTGCACACAGCGCCATGTTGTCGCGATGGACGAGATCGCCGGCCCAGGCAGGCATGTCGGCCAGGTGTTCTTGCCATGAATCGTCGATGCCCATTGCCCGTTGGTCGGGCGTGCCAGCCGCGGTGAGCGAGCCGATCGACCAGCCGGTGCTGCCCCCGAGCCGCTCGCCTTTCTCGACCAGGAGGACTGCGCAACCCGACTCCGCTGCGGTGATGGCGGCAGCCAGGCCCGACCCGCCTCCGCCGACCACGATGACGTCAAACTTCTTCATGGAATACTCCGACGGGACTGTGAGGCCAAACCGATGCGAGTTTTTCCGCGGTCGCGACGACTTTCGGCGCGCATCGCTCCAGCTCTTTCCGGTCCATGTGCGCCACTGGCGCGGCGAGAGTGACGACGCCCACGCATACCGGTTCTTCGTGATCCAGGGGCGGGACCAGGACCGGGGCGCCCACGGCACCCACTCCTAGCCCGTGTTCTTCATAGGAAATGGCGTAACCACGCTCGGCGGTGATGCGCAGTTCCGCCATGAACTTCTTGATGTCCACGATCGAATGGGGCGTCATGCGCTGTAGTCCGCGCGCGAGCAGCAGCTGGCGTGCATGCGCCGGATCGAGGGTTGCCAGCCATGCTTTGCCGGCGGCATGCGTATTCAGGCTGATCTCTGTGCTGTAGTTGGGGTCGATCTGCAGAATGCGCTTTTTCGTCAGTATCGACATCACCCAAGTAATGTGGTCTTGCTCGACGACGGCAAGCCGCACGAATTCGCCCGTTTGGTCCGCCAGCTCGCGCAAGATGACTTGGCTTTGATTCAGCAGGCGGGAGCGCGACATCTTCTTCATCCCGACGTTGCTGATGCGATACGTCAGGCAATAGTTGCCGGTTCGTTCGTCCTTGAAGACGTAGCGCGCAGCGATCAGCGTGTTGAGCAGCTTGAAGGCGATGGACTTGTTGACGTCGAGCAGATTGAGGATTTCCGTGAAGGACAGGCCATCCTCCGCATCGGCCAATCGTTCGATGATGAACAGTGCGCGCTCGACTCCAGTGATGGTTTCTGCCGGTTTCTCCTCGTTGTTGGCGGCGGGTTTTCCCATGCGTCACCTTGATTGACAGCTTAGAGGTAACCCATGTTACCATGGTCCTGCCATTTTATGGTAACCATGGTTACCATAAGCGCGCCATGGCCAGGTCATCCACCACAGACATAACGAGGAGACAGATATGCCTGCCCATTCGTTTCGCCGAGCGTCACCGCTCGGCGTGTTGCTCATCGTCGGCCTGGGAGTACATTTCGCGTTGGCCGGCGCCGCGCAAGCCCAGGGCTATCCATCGCGCCCAGTCAGGCTCATCGTTCCCTACCCGGCAGGAGGTTCAACGGACCAACTCGCCCGGATGATCGCGGGCCCCATGTCCAAGTCTTTGGGCCAGCCGGTGTACGTGGAAAACATTAGTGGTGGCAATACGATGATCGGCACGGCCGCAGCGGCCCGCTCGCCCGCGGATGGGTATACGGTGCTGGTCAACAGCCTGGCGTTCTCCGTGAATGTGCTGGTCACCAAACAGCCTTCGTACCGAACCGAGGATTTCATTCCTGTGTCGCCGCTGGTGACGAATCCCTATGTACTGAGCGTCAACCTGGGCGTGCCGGCGCAATCGCTCAAGGAGCTGATCGACTATGCGCGTAGCCAGCCTGACAAGGTCAACGCTGCATCGTTGGGATTGGGCGGCGTTACGCATTTGTTGAACGAGCGCCTGGCCGCCGCCACCAACGTACCCATCACTAGCGTCCATTACCGTGGGGCGGGCCCGGCCATGATCGACCTGCTGGCGGGACAGGTGCAGTTCTTCATCGATACGGCAGTGACCTCGATGCCGAACCTGCGCGCCAACAAGCTGCGACCGCTTGCTGTGACGACGCCAGAGCGTTCACCGTTGCTGCCGGACGTGCCGACCTTCAAGGAATTGGGTTATCCGGAAATGACCCAGGAAGGATGGTTCGGCGTGTTCGTTCCCAAGGGTACGCCCATGGAGATCGTCGAGAGGCTCAATCGCGAGGTGCTGAGTGCGATGGCCACGTCGGAAGTGCAGCTGGTCGTCAAGCGTGATGGGTTGAACGCACCGAAGTGGTCGCCCAAGGAGTTCGCGGAGTTCATCGAGCGCGATACGGCCGCATGGGCGGCCATCGTCAAGAAGCTGAATATCCAGCTTGATTGAGGAACGTGTCCTGCCCTATGAAACGTTATCCCTGGCTAGAAGGCGCGGTGCGTCACGGGCGCGCCGCCAGCGCCGCCTGGAGTCTCATCGCGGCCATTGCAGTCATCGTTTGCTTTGTCCGTACGCAATCGATATGGACGTTGTCGTTCGGCCTGGTCAGCGTGGTGGTGGGTTACGTGGTGCTTCGCATCCTAACGGACCTCCTCGACCTGGTGGCCGATACCTTGCTGCCTAAGTGATCCTCATGGCGGCAGACGATCTTCCGCGTCGAGTCGATGTCGCCGTCGTCGGTGCTGGGATTGCAGGTCTGTCCGCGGCGGTGCGCTGCACGCAGGCCGGGCTGCGTGTCGCCGTCCTGGAGCAGTCCAGGCAGGATCTGCATCTTTGCAGCTCGCGGCTGGCTAGCGGGGTGTTCCACGTTGCGATGACGTCTCCGGCCACCCCGCCTGAGGTCCTGGAACAGCGCATGCTGGCCCGGTATCCTGCTGCCGACCGCGCGCTGGTGCGGACGATGGCCCAACACGCGCTGCGTGCTGCGCGGTGGCTACGTGATACGGCGCAGGCGCATTTCATCCGCGCCGGTGCCGAACCCTTCTACGACTATGTGCTGGCACCGCCTGCGGTCGCGCGTACCGGCCGGCCCTGGCAAGGCAGGGGCGCAGACGTATTGTTGCGTCGCCTGGAGGGTGTACTCGAGCAAAGAGGCGGGGCCGTATTTCGTGGGCGTCGGGCGGTAGGCCTCGTCATGGAAGCAGGCCGTTGCACGGGGGTGCGGACCGCCGGCGCCGGGGGCGTCGAGGCCTTGGAGTGCAACGCCGTCGTCCTCGCCGACGGCGGGTTCCAGGCTGACGGGGAGTTGCTGCGCCGCTATGTCACGCCGCGTCCGGAAGACCTTGTCCAGCGCAACGGCGGAACTGGACGGGGGGATGGACTGCGCATGGCGCTCGAGGCGGGCGCGGGAGTGTATGTTTCGCCGTATTTCTACGGCCACCTCCAGTCACGCAGCGCTCTCACGGACGACATGCTGTGGCCTTATCCATGGCTGGATGAGCTCGCACGCGCCAGCATTTTGGTGGGCTCGGACGGACGGCGCTTCGCCGACGAAGGGCGCGGCGGAATCTACCTAGCGAACCAGGTTGCGCGACTGCCGCGGGGCCTCGATGCATTCGTGATTGCAGATCACGAGGCTTGGAATGGGCCCGGCGCGGAGCGGCCGACTGGGCCGAACCCGAAGCTGGTGCGCTGCGGCGGCCTCATCCATCGTGCGGAAAGGTTGTCTGATCTCGGGGCGCTGGCTGGCATCGATGCCCGAGAGCTCGCACGTACGGTGGCTGCATATAACGAGGCGCTACTGGCCGATGATGTTGCCCGACTCGTGCCCATCCGGACCACGCGTGAGTTCAAGGCATGGCCCATTCTTACCCCGCCGTTCTACGCAATTCCCGTTGCGGCGGGCATTACCTATACCTTCGGGGGCATTGCCGTGGATGAGCATTCGCGTGTACTGGACCGAAGCCACGAACCCATGACCGGGCTGTATGCCGCCGGGTCGGCCGCGGGCGGGCTGGAAGGCGGGGAAGGGGTGGCGTATTTCGGAGGGCTCTGCAAGGCGGTCGTTACGGGGCTGCGTGCGGCAGAGCACATCGTGGGGACATCATGAAAGCGATCGAAATCATTCGGCCGGGCGGTCCCGAGGTGCTACGCCTATGCGAGCGTCCTGAACCGGAAGTCGGGCCGGGCGAGGTACTCATTCGCGTTGCTGCCGCCAGCGTCAACCGTCCTGACATCCAGCAGCGCAAGGGGCTCTACGATCCGCCACCCGGCGCCTCGGACATTCCCGGGCTCGACATGGCGGGCATTGTCGAGAGGGTGGGCCCGGGCGTCGGACGTTATCAACCTGGAGATCGAGTCTGCGCGTTAGCGACGGGCGGAGGCTATGCCGAACTTTGCGCTGTTCCTGAAGAGCAGGTGATGCCGCTACCCGATGGGTTGGACATGGTGGAGGCAGCGTCGCTGCCTGAGGTGTTCTTCACCGCCTGGCACAACGTTTTTCAACTCTCGCGACTGGGGCAGGGCGAGACACTCCTCATCCTGGGCGGGACGAGCGGCGTCGGGCTGGCCGCCACGCAGATGGCGCGTGTATTGCGTAACGCCCGGGTCTTCGCGACGGCAGGAACGGACGAGAAGTGCCGGGTCAGCGAGCAATATGGCGCCGAGCGATGCGTCAATTACCGGGATCCGGAGTGGCATCAGCAGTTGAGCGCCTTGTTGGGAACGCGGGGATTCGACGTAATCCTCGATTCACAGGCTGGCGATTACGTCGGAATACTCGTCGAGATGTTAGCCATGGGCGGTCGCTTGGCGCTGATTGCAAATCACCGTGGCGAATATTCGACTGTTCGCACGCGCTCATTCGTCCAGCGCAGCTTGACCCTTACGGGCGCCCAGATCCGCCGGCGTGACGCCGCGTTCAAGAAGCGCATTGCTGATGAGTTGGTGCGCTACGTCTGGCCGGAACTGACGCGTCGCCGCATTCGCACAGTGATTCAGGCCACCTTTCCGCTTGAGCGGGCTGCCGCAGCTCAGGAAATACTCGATCGAAACGAGCAGATCGGCAAGGTGGTGCTGATCGTCGATCCGAGTCTGGTCTGAACGCATCCACGCAGGTTTCCTTCATTTTTCGAGGTTCTTCTCAGGGTTTCACTTCATGATGTGCACCGATTTCCAGTATGGCGGCGCAAGGCGCGCCAGCGGCAAAGAGACAGCATTCCGGCAGCCGGCCAAGGAGGGAGCCCGCCATGCGGAAGGGTAGTCGGCTGGCCGCAGACATCGGCGGCACATTTACCGATGTGGCGTACTTCGATCCGGTCAGCGGCACGCTGTCGCTGGGAAAATCGCTGAGCACGCCAAAGAGACTGGTCGAGGGGATCGCCAATGGTGTCGACAAGGCCAAGACGTCGTTCGCACAGGCAGAAACGTTCTTGCATGGATCGACAGTGGTTATCAACGCGCTGCTCGAACGCAAGGGCGCACGCACGGCCCTTCTGATCACGGAAGGCTTCCGCGACGTCTATGAGATCGGCCGCATTAACCGGCCCGACGCGTATAACCTCTTTTTCCGCAAGCACGTGCCATTGGTCGAAAGACGCCTAAGGTACGAGGTCCGCGAACGGATGACGGCAGAGGGCGAGGTAGAGACACCCTTGGACGAAGAAGGTGTTCACCACATCTGCGACCAAATGATCGAAGAAGGAATTGAGGCCGTCGCCATCTTGCTGTTGCACTGCTACGTCAACCCAGCGCACGAACTTGCCGTCAAGCGCATCGTGCAGAAACGCCTGCCTCATGCTTTCGTCACGGCCTCGCACGAGCTCTCGCAGGAGTACCGGGAATTCGAGCGGTGCTCTACGACGGTCGCCAATGCTTACGTCGGCCCCATCGTGAGCCGGTATGTGTCGCAGATCGACGCGCACCTGCACCAGGCGGGGTTCGACGGCAAGTTCCTGATCGTCCAGTCGACCGGGGGGCTTTACGAGTCCCAACAGGCCCAGCGTCAATGCGTGCGCATGCTCGAATCGGGCCCGGCCGCCGGGGTCGTCGGCGCCCACGCCCTGTGTCGTGCGCTGGGCCTGCGCGATGCGGTGGCCTTTGACATGGGCGGGACGACTGCCAAGGCTGGAGTGATATATGACGACACGATCATGACCACGCATCTTGCAATGATCGGTGGCTACAACGAGGGCCTGCCGGTCCAGATTCCGCTGGTGGATGTGTTCGAGGTGGGAACGGGCGGCGGCAGTATCGCGGAAGTCGACCTGGGCGGAGCGCTGCGTGTCGGGCCACGCAGCGCCGGCGCGGATCCAGGGCCTGCCTGTTACGGACGGGGAGGGCGCTTCGCTACGGTCACGGATGCCAATCTCGTCCTGGGCCGGTTGGACGCAGGCCATTTCCTGGGAGGAGAGATGCGGCTAGACGTCGGCGCGGCGGAGGAAGCTATTCGGCATGCGGTAGCCGAGCCGCTGGGTATGGACGTCATCGCCGCGGCGGAGGGTATCTTGCGGATCGCGGTGACCAAGATGTCGTACGCGGTAAAAGGCGTGTCGACAGAGCGGGGATTCGATGCCGCGGCTTTCCCCATGATCGCGTATGGCGGGGCCGGGCCCTTGCACGCGAGTGCCATCTGTCGGGAGATCGGCATACGGCACCTCATCATTCCGCGCGCACCGGGCCATTTCTGCGCGTTTGGAATGCTTCACTCCGACTTGCGCTACGACAACGTGCGAACCACTTTCTGCAGGCTCGACGAGCTGGACTTCCAGGACCTGGAACGCAGTTTGTCCGAGCTAGAGGCGGTGGGTCGATCGTCCTTGGAGGAAAGCCGGGTGAAAGTCGCGGGTATCGACGTCGTCTACGCCGCAGACATGCGCTATGTGGGGCAGGAGCACTCCGTTACCGTGGAGATCGCCGCCGCGATGCTGGCCGCCAATGACCGCGCCGGGCTCAAGCAGCGATTCGACGCGGTTCACCAACTTCGTTACGGCACTTCTGCGCCTGAAGAAAAGGTCGAAATCGTTACGTTGCGGGCCACGGTGATAGGCGTGATGGAGAAGCCGCCGATCGAGGAGCTCCCGAGTGGCGAGGCTTCGCCGCCGTCCGCTTCGCGCAGGGGAAGGCGAGCGGTGTATTTCGGCGAGTACGGAAGGTCGGTAGAGGTCGATGTGTTCGACAGGGAAAGATTGCTGGCTGGAAATCGCATCACTGGACCCGCGCTTGTGGAAGAGCACGCATCCACGACCGTCGTGCTGCCCGGAGATCAGCTGCACGTCGACACATACGGAAATCTGCGAATCGATATTGGAGCGAAAGCATGACCCCGTCTTCCGACCATCAGCATGCGGATGCGGTCCTGACTGAGATCGTGCGAAATGGCGTCCTGGCCGTGACCGAGGAAATGAAAACGAACCTCATGCGCACGGCCTATAACATGATCATCTACGAGGCCCTGGATTTCACGGTGGGCCTTTTTACGGCCGAAGGCGAAACGATCTCCATCGGAATCGGCCTGCCGAGCTTCATACGCGGCATGTCCAATACCATCAAGGCCAAGCTGGAGCATTACTCCAGGCCGGAGAATGGCACGATCGGGCCGGACGACATACTCGTCACTAACGATGCGTACATCACCGGCAGTCACCTGAATCATTTCACATTCAGCCAGCCGATATTTTTCGAGGGCAAGCTGACTGCCTGGGCATGCTGCATGGCCCATTGGCCCGACGTGGGCGGAGCATTGGGCGGCGTGACATCGGATATCTATTCCGAGGGCATACAGATCCCGGTGATGAAGTACCAGGACGCAGGCCGCATCAACGATGACCTCGTTCGCATCATCAAATCCAATGTCCGCCTGCCTGACAGGGCGATGGGAGACTTGCGGGCGCAGATCGTCGCAGTCAATACCGGGCATCGTCGCTTTTCGGAAATACTGCGGCGCTATGGGCGAGAGCCTGTGCTTGCTGCCATCGCCCGCATCATGGATCATTCAGAGGCTGCCGCGCGCGCCCGGACGCGGTCTATACCCGATGGGGTGTACGAAGCCGAATCATTCATGGATGACGACGGCCTGGACATCGGTAATCGCGTTCCCATCAAAGTGCGCGTCATCAAGCGCGGCGACGAGATGACCGTCGACCTTTCCGAAGTGAGTCCGCAGGTGCGCGGGTTCTTCAATTCCGGGCCGAGCACGGGCTACTCCTGCGCGCAGGTCGCATACAAGTGCCTGACGTCGCCCACGGACTACCCCATTAACGAGGGTAGTTTCCGTCCCTTGAAGGTCATCGTTCCAGAAGGGACCGTAGTCAGCGCCAGCAAACCGGCCGCCATGAGGAAGTGGATGACATTCCCCATGACGGTCGTGGACACGATCTTCAAGGCGCTTGCCGATGCCATCCCCGACCGGACGATCGCTGCGCATCATGCTGATCTCGTCATCGCACTCTTCCATGGAGTATCGCCTAAAGACGGGCGATTCTTCATCGGATTCGTCGGACCCTCGGGCGGCGGCTGGGGCGCCAAGCAGAATGAGGATGGGATGAGCGGGGTCGTCTGCTCGAACGACGGCGATACGCATAACAGCCCGTGCGAGCAGCTCGAAGCCAAATACCCCATCTTGATCGAACGCCATGCCTTGCGCGTCGATTCCGGCGGCGCAGGGCGGCAGCGGGGTGGGTTGGGAACGGAGACCATCGTGCGCGCGCGCGCACCCATGTCGGTGGATGTCCAGTCAGACCGCATGCACTGCCCGCCGTGGGGGTTACAGGGTGGGCATGCCGGGCTCGCCAATGAGGTGTTTGTCGTCGCGCGCGGCAAGGATCCGGAAAGTGAAGTCCCGCGCAAAGTCCGCAATGAGCGTCTCATGCCTGGCGATCGCCTGTTCCTGCGGGCAGGAGGTGGAGGCGGCTTCGGGCCACCGCACGAGCGTGATCCTCAGAAGGTGGCCAACGATGTGAGGCAGGGATATGTCACCCGGCAGAGTGCCCGCGAAAAGTACCGGGTGGCATTGAACGAGGACGGCAGCGTCGACGTCCAGGGGACCGAGGCGTTGCGGCGCGAGGGCCTGGCGGCGGAGCGGGCATGAACGCCTCGAACGGTGGACGCGGCGCTGGGTTGCGTGCCATTGCCCTGATGGCGGCATGGCGTCGCGCCGTGTCCGCCCATACGGCGCTGTCCACCGGCATGGCCTGCGCATGCGGTTCGCCTTTCGATGGCGTATCGGGAGAGGCGCTGGAGCAGGACCTGGTTTTCTACGTGTACGACAAGTACCGAGGCGTCCCCGTGTTGCATCCTCTGTTTGAGCAGGCCGGATGCCTGGATGGCAGTGCGTGCGACTTGGCGACGCTACTTCGGGCCGTCGCGTCGGCTCCAGAGGGGTTGGCGGAGGTCCATGGCTTGCTGGACGACCTGGAGAAAGCGATATCTGGATTCGGTCGGCTTTGACGCTAGCCGCCATGGGATGGGTGAGGGCTTTTCGCGGCGGGAGATGTCGCTGTCGCGAGGAACGCAGCGCTGGGCAGGATAGTGGCGCGCCGTCTTCGGCCGCGAGGCCGAAGACGGGATGGCCGCCTTACTCGTCAGCCTTGATCCCTTCGGCGCGGATCAGGTCGCCCCACTTCTTCGCGTCTTGGCGAATCAGCGCTTCGAACTCCTTGGGCGAGGTGGGAGACAGTTCCACGCCTGTGGTTGCGGCGTAGTTTTTCAGCTCCTCCGAAGCCAACACCTTGCGCACGGCGGCGTTCAGCGCTTCCACTTTCTCGGCCGGCGTATTCCTAGGCGCAAACACGCCGTACCAGTTGTTGGCATAGACGTTGGGGATGCCGAGTTCGTCGAAGGTCGGCACGTCGGGCAGCAAGGGCGAGCGCTTGGGCGCGGCGATGGCGAGCGGCCGCGCCTTGCCGGCCTGGATGTTGGACATCAGGCCGGAGATGTCGCCAATGAAGCCATCCACTTGTCCGCCGATGGTGTCGGTGATGGCGGGTGCGGCACCCTTGTACGGCACGTGCAGGATGTTGCCCTTGGTGGACAGCTTCAACTGTGCGATGGCCATGTGCGGCATGCTGCCGATGCCGGACGAGCCCATGGTGACGCCTTTGGGCGTCTTGGCGCGCTCGACGAATTCCTTGGCTGCCTTGGCGGGATGGTTAGGCCCCACGATCAAGACTTCGGGCGTGGAGATCAGGAGGGAGATCGGGGCGAAATCCTTGACCGGATCGTAGATCAGCTTGGGATAGAGCGCGGGATTGATGGAGATTGCGCCTACTGAACTGAGGAAAAGCGTTTGGCCATCGGGGCGCGAGCGCGCCACATGGTTGGCAGCGATGGCGCCGTTTCCGCCGGGCTTGTTTTCGACGACCACGGTTTGCTTGAGTTCTTTCTCCAGTTGCGTGGCCACTACCCGTGCGAGCGAGTCGGCGGGGCCGCCGGCCGGGAACGCGACGACGAGGCTCGTGACGGATTGGGCATGCGCGCCCAGGGCCGCCATGCCCAGCACTGCCGCGGCGAGCGGGCGAAGGATGAGGGGGGAGCGAAGGTTCGACATGTGTACTCCTTTTATGGTTTTGACTGTCCGCCGCGCAGGCGTTCAGCCTCCAGGTGCGCCTTGCGTGTTGACGAAGAGCGAATAAACGGAAGTGCAGGACGCCATGAACAGGCGGTTACGGTGCTTGCCTCCGAAACAAAGGTTGGCGCAGCGCTCGGGTAGGGCGATGCGACCCAAGAGTTCTCCTTGGGGCGAGAACACGCGCACGCCGTCGAGTTCGGGCGTGCCCATGCCCCAGCCGCACCAGAGGTTGCCGTGTATGTCCACGCGGAAACCGTCGGGCGTGCCGTCGGCTGCATCGAATAGGATGCGCTGGTTGCCCAGGCGCCGGCCGTCGTCCGAAACGTCGAATACCAGGACGTTGCGAGGGCGCGAGCGCGACTCGATCACGTACAGGTGTTTCTCGTCTGGAGAGAAGGCCAGGCCGTTGGGACCGTTGACCGTGTCGCACACGAGTGAGAGTTCGCCGCTGACTGGGTCGATGCGATAGATCGCGGCAGGCAATTCCTGCTCGGCCTTTTCGCCTTGGTAGTAGCCGACGATGCCGAAGGGCGGGTCCGTGAACCAAATCGAGCCGTCGGACTTGACGACGACGTCGTTCGGGGAGTTCAGCCGCTTGCCTTGGTAGCGATCGGCCAAGACCGTGATGCGGCCGTCGTACTCGGTGCGGGTCACTCTCCTTCCCAGGTGTTCGCAGGTGACGAGGCGGCCCTGGCGATCCCGCGTATTGCCGTTGGCGTAGCCGGACACCGGGCGCCATACGTGAGTCTGGCCTGTCACCTCGTCCCAGCGCATGATGCGGTCGTTCGGGATGTCGCTCCACAACAGATAGCGGCCGTCGCCGAACCAGACCGGTCCTTCGGCCCAGCGGCAGCCCGTGGCGATGCGTTCGACCGCCGCCAGCGGAAGCACTAGGTGCTCGAAGCGCGGGTCCAGCGCGATGACGGCCGGGTCGGGATAGCGGACGGGGGGGTTAGTCGCAGCGTGCACTCATGCCTCCATCGACCACGATTTCCGTGGCGGTGATGAACCTGGCCTCGTTCGAAGCCAGGAAGAGGGCGGCGTTGGCTGTGTCCAGCCCGTCGCCCATGAATGGCAGCGGGATGCGGGCCTGCCGCTGCGCCAGCAATTTTTCGACGTCGCCGCCGGCGCGTTGGCCGGCCAGGCGGGCTTCGACCATGGGCGTGTGCATCTGGCCGGGAATGACGGTGTTGCAGCGGATGTTTTTCTTGGCGTACTCCAGCGCCACGACCCGCGACAGCTGGATGACGCCTGCCTTGGCGCTCGAGTAGCCCACTTGGGGCGAACCGGTCCAACGTATGCCCGAAGTGGAAGAGATGTTAACGATCGCGCCGCCGCCTTGTTCTTCCATCAACGGGATGACGTGCTTGCAGCAAAGATAGACGCTCTTGAGGTTGAAGTCGATCTGCGCGTCCCAGGTTTCTTCATCCAGGTCCACCGGCCCGCCCTTGCGCGAGCCGCCCACATTGTTGACCAGGATGTCCACGCCGCCATAAGTGTCCACGCAAGCTCGCACCATGTCGCGGATCTCGTCGGACGACGTGACGTCGGCGCGCCAGATGGAGATTTCGCCTCCGATCTCGCGGACGCGCGCGACAGTTTCTTCCATTGCGGCGAGGTCGCGGTCCACCGCGAACACGCGGGCGCCCTCCTGCGCAAAACGGTAAGCGATGGCGCGCCCATTGCCCCAGCCCGGGCCGACGCTGCCTGCGCCGGTCACGATGGCCACTTTGCCTTCCAGTCGACCTGTCATGTCTCGTCTCTCGTCGTTTTCTTACAAGGAAATGGGAATCAGCTGCCGAACTCGATGGTGCTGCCGTCCGGGGGCGGAATGTCGAAGGCGTTGATCGTCATCGAGATTAGCGTGTAGTAGCCCGCCATCCCGACCAGGTCTACGACGCCGTCGGTGCCCAGCACCTCAACCGCTTCGGCATAAAGCGCATCCGAAACCTGGCGGGTTTCCACCAGTTCGCGCACGAAGCGGTAGACCAGCGATTCATCGCGCTCGCGAAACTCGGGGGTCTGACCCTTGCGGATGCGTTCTGCCACGTCGGCCTCGATGCCGGCCTTCAGCGCGATGGGGTGATGGGCCCACCATTCGTAGGGCGCGCGCCAGAGCGCCGCCATGGTGAGTATGGCCAGTTCCGACAAGCGGGGCGGCAGGCTCGAGTCGTAGCGGCAGTATTGGCCGAGGGCCTGAGCGTGTTCGGCCAGGCCGGGCCGGTGCAGCCAGATGGCCAGCGGGCCGCGCACCGTTCCGCGCGGTCCACTGGCGATGGCCTCGTAGACGCGGCGCTGATGGTCGGTCAGATGCCCGGGGTCAGGCGGGTTCAGTCGGGGCATGGTCGGGTCTCCTGTTCGTCGCGCGGGCGGTCTCAGTCCGCGAATCGGTAGAGTTGGTGCGGGTTGTCCACGAGAATCCGCTGTCGTACCAGCGGGTCTGGACATAAGCGCAGAAAGGTGTTGAGCAGCTCGCCATCGTCAGGCATCTCGCCGCGCACGTTGGGGTGCGGCCAGTCCGTGCCCCACAGCAACCGCTCGGACATGGCCTCGAGCAGCGCCGCAACCAGGGGCTCGCCGTCGCTGAACGGGCGCACGCCGCTGCTCGAGGTGCGATCGATGCCGGAAATTTTGACCCAGGCGCGGGGGTGGTCGCGCAGCGCCAGCACCGCTTGGAACTCCTCGCTGCGGGGGCCGGCGGCGGCAGCCACGCGGCCCATGTGGTCGAGCACGAAGGGCACCGGAAGCGTCCTGAGCTTGGGCAGCAGCCCGCCGAGCGACGCCTGGTCTGAATGGATGCAGACGTGCCACCCAAAGGGAGCGATGCGCGGCACGATGGCCGAGAGCTCCTCCCAACCCGCATTGGCCAGGTGAGAGACGAAGTTGAAACGCACGCCGCGCACGCCGCGGCGGTCGAGCTCGGCGATGCGCGCTTCGTCCGTATCCGCGTCCAGCAGCACCACGGCGCGATAGCGGCCGGCCCCGCGCCGCAGGGCGTCCAGCGTGACGGAAAGGTCCGTGCCGTGGCAGCCGGGGTGCACGATGACGCCGCGTTCGAAACCCAGCTTACGGTGCAGCGCGAGCAACTGCTCGAACGGCGCGTCGGGCGGGGTGTAAGGCCGGTCCGCCGCATACGGGAATATCGCCGCCGGGCCGAACACGTGGAAATGGGTGTCGCACGCCTTTGCCGGCAGGGCTTGGCCAGGAGGCGTGATTTCGCTCAAGGGAGGGGCACAGTCGTACATGACGAAGTCGGAGCTGACGGAATCTCGCATCATGCGGAACCGCGGCCTGCCTAGCAATGCGTCCGCGTTGACTTCTGATATAGAAAAAACGTATACCATTGCGCCATGGACCTCCGCCAAATCCGCTACTTCATCATGGTGTGCGAGATGCGCAGCCTCTCCCGCGCGGGAGACGTGCTGGGCGTTTCGCAGCCCTCGCTCAGCCGGCAGATCCAATTGCTGGAGGCGGAGCTGCGCCATCATCTGCTGCGGCGCACGGGCCGGGGCGTGGAGCCGACCGAGGCCGGCCTGCGGTTCCTGGAGCACGCCAAGGCGATCGATGCTTTGGCCGCGCACGCCAAGAAAGACATGCATGCGTTCCGGTCGCCGGCCCAGGATAAGGTGCGGCTCGGGATGCCGCATCGCGTGGCGCGAAGAATGGCGCCGCACATCGTGCAGGCTTTCCGCAGGATGCATCCCAACGCGGCCTTGACGCTGGCCGAAGGGCTGAGTTCGGAAATGAATGAATGGCTGGTCAAGGAGCGGGTCGACTTGGCGCTGATCTACGATCCGCCCGCTTCTTCCTTGGTTCGGTATGAGTCCATCTACCGCGAGGACTTGGTGCTCGCCTATGGCAAGGGATGCCGTCCTGTCCCCCCGCCGGTCGTGCGGGCGCGCGACCTAGGACAATACCCGCTGGTGCTGCCGAGCGCGCCCAACACCATACGCGCGCTCGTGGATCGCACTTGCCGGGAGGTCAACGTCACCCTGAACATCGTCGCGGAAGTCGACGTAGTCCACACCATCCTCGAAACCATGACCGAGGAAAGCATGTTCACCATCATTCCGCGCTCGGCGCTGGGCGACATGCAGGGGCAGGACTACCTGACTTTCTCCGCCATTGCGGAACCGACCATCATGAACAACCTCACGCTGGCGACGCTGGCGGGCGGGCCGCTGCCGCCCCTGGTCGAGGCGACGGCCCGCATCATCCGGGAGCTCGACATCGCGAAGCTGTTCGCGTGATCGAGCCCGGGCGCATTACAAGGCTTCGGCCGGCCCGAAGAACTCATACCGCGCCTGCGATTCGGGCACCGCGAGTTCTTTCAGGTACTGCTTGACGTTGCGCATGAACGGCTTGGGCCCGAGGAAATACACGTCGATGTCCCGCTCCCGGGGCAGCCACTGGGCGAGTCGCTCCTTGCTCAAATACCCGACGGCATCGGGCTTGGGCGCCGCGTCGCTGTGCTGGTCGTAGCAATAAAAGCGCTTGAGCTGCGGGAACTGCACGATTGTCTTCTCGATGTAGTCCCGGAAAGCATGGACCGCGTGGTTGCGCGCGCAGTGAATGAAATGGATGGGGCGCGACGAGTGCAGGGCGGCCTGGAGCATGGCCAGCGTAGGCGTGATGCCGACCCCGCCGCTGATCAGGACCAGGGGTTTGTCGCTTTCCTGCAGCGTGAAGTTGCCGGCCGGCGGATATAGCGCCAGGACGTCGCCTTCCCGGACGCGGTCGTGCAAATGGTTGGACACGATGCCGTTGGGTTGGCGTTTGACGCTGATGCGGTATTCGACGCCGTTGGGTGCGGCGGAAAGCGAGTAATTGCGGCGGTATTCGGCGCCGTCGATCATGATTTTCAGGCCGATGTACTGGCCGGGTTGATAGTCCCGCAGCGGGCCGCCGTCGACGGGAACGAGATAGAACGACGTGATTTCCGCGCTCTCGCGCTCCTTGCGGGCGACGCGGAAGTCGCGCGTGCCGCGCCAGCCGCCGGGCGCGCTCTCCTGCGCGGCATAGTACTGTTCTTCGGCGTCGATCAGCAGTGAGGCGAGTTGCTGATAGGCCGCGCCCCAGGCAGCAATCACCTCGTCGGTGGCTACTTCCGGGCCGAGCACTTCCCGGATCGCGCGCAGCAGGCACGTGCCCACGATGGGATAATGCTCAGGCTGGATGTGCAGGCCGACGTGCTTGTTGACGATGCGGCCCACCAGCCCTTTGAGGGGCGTGAGGTCGTCGATGTGACGCGCATACGCCAAGACGCTGTTGGCCAGCGCGCGGGGTTGATCGCCGCTGGCCTGGTGGGCCTGGTTGAACAGCGGCCGAACCTCCGGGTATTCCGCCAGCATCAGCCGGTAGAAATGGGTGGTCAATGCCTCGCCGCCGGTTTCCAGCAGCGGTACGGTTGCCTTGACGATGGCTCGGTGTTGAGCGGACAGCATATGATCTCCTGCGAGAGCGGCTGCATGAATGGGCAGCCTTCAACCCAGGTATTTCAAGATGCGTGCCAGCCCAGGAATCCAGCAGGCACGCGGTTTCGGGGTGGTTTGAGTCATAATGACCCGAGGTAAATTGGTGTCTTTTTGACATAGAGGTAGTCAAAATAACTGCGAATGCCTTGCTCGGTGCCCTCGTGCCGCTGGTGGACGATTTGGCGCGCGACCTGGCCGAAGGCGAGCGCTACCGGCGCTTGCTGAAGGCCGTGCGCACCCTGGTTCCGTGCGACGCTGCCGCGCTGCTCCGGCTGGACGGAGATTGGTTGGTGCCGCTGGCGGTGGACGGGCTCAGCAGCGACACGCTTGGCCGACGCTTCAAGGTCGACGAGCACCCCCGTTTACAGCTGCTGCTCGAAGCCGAAGGCCCGAGGCGGTTTCCGGCGGGAAGCCGCTTGCCCGATCCCTACGATGGACTGGTCGAGGGCATGGAGGGCGAGCAACTGGAAGTGCACGACTGTCTAGGGTGTGTGCTGCGGGTAGGCGAGCGCCCGTGGGGGTTGCTGACGCTGGACGCGCTGGAGGCCGAGCGTTTCGCGCCGCACGACCTCGACATCCTGCAGGCCTTCGCGAGCTTGGCCGCGGCGACGGTGAGCGTCGCCGACCGCATGGAGCAGCTCGCTTCGCGCGCGAGCCAGGAATACCAGCGCGCGGAAATCTATCGTGCCGCGGTCGAGACGGCGCCGCGCCGGCTGCTCGGGCAAAGCGCGGTCCTGCGTAAGTTGCTCGACGAAGTGCGCACCGTGGGCGCCAGCGACCTGACGGTGCTGGTCACCGGCGAGACCGGCGTCGGAAAGGAGCTGGTCGCGCAAGCGCTGCACGCGGCCTCGCCGCGCGCGGATAAACCGCTCGTGACGATCAATTGCGCCGCCTTGCCCGACTCCCTGGTAGAAAGCGAGCTCTTCGGGCACGTCAAGGGGGCTTTCTCCGGCGCGGTCAACGATCGGCGGGGCAAGTTCGAATTGGCCGATGGCGGGACGCTGCTGCTCGACGAAGTGGGCGAACTGCCCTTGCTGGTCCAGGCCAAGCTGCTGCGGGTGCTACAAAGCGGCCAATTGCAGCGCGTGGGTTCCGACCGGGAACATCGCGTCGACGTGCGGCTGATCGCTGCCACCAACCGCGACCTGGCCGAAGAGGTCCGAAAGGGAAGGTTCCGCGCCGACCTCTATCACCGCTTGAGCGTATACCCCTTGCGCGTCCCGCCGTTGCGGGAACGCGGGCGCGACGTCCTGCTGCTGAGCGGCGCCTTCCTCGAAGAAAACCGTTCGCGCCTGGGCCTGCGCAATTTGCGCCTGTCTGCCGATGCGCAGGCAGCCCTGTTGGCGTACGATTGGCCGGGCAATGTACGCGAACTCGAGCACCTGATCAGCCGCAGTGCATTGAAGGCCATGGCGAAGCAGGCCAAGCGCCCCTCCATACTGACGCTGAGCGCTGCCGACCTCGGGTTAGAGCCGCGCCAGGAGATGCCGCCTGTGCCCGCGCAGGAAACCCGTCGCGCAGACTCCTCCCCTGTGCCCCCGCGGCCGCTGCGGGAAGCGGTCGACGACTACCAGCGCAGCCTGATCGCCGCGGCGCTGGCGCGACACAATAACAACTGGGCGGCCGCAGCGCGCGAGCTGGGGGTGGACCGGGCCAATCTGGCGCGGCTTGCGGCGAGGTTGGGGCTGCGGCAGACGACTTCTGGGCAGTGACGATCCCCCTGCACAACGAATACGGAATGGTGCGTTAGGTGGCGTGTACGCAAAGGAGGGGTTATATGGATTTGCAGGGGCTGAGGACGTTCGTTGCTTGCGTCGAAGAGAAAAACCTAAGCCGCTGCGCAGAGAAGTTGAACGTTGTTGCATCGGCCGTCAGTAAGCGGCTGGCGGAACTCGAGCGCGAATACGGTGTGACACTGCTGCGAAGGACGGGGCGTGGCGTCGAGCCCACGGCGGCGGGCCAGGCACTGTATCGTCACGCGACGTCGCTCTTGGGCGCGGTTCGTCAGATGGAGCGTACGTTGGCAAGCTTTCGCGGGGACGGCGAGTCGCATATTCGGATTGCAGCGTGCAGGTCGGTCGTGCTCCAGTATTTGCCCCGCGTGATTAGCGATCTGAGACGTGCATGTCCCGACTACCGAGTCGACATTGTAGAAGCTTCCAGCGTCGAGACCCCGGCGTTGGTTGCTCAAGGGGAAGCGGAAATCGGTATGTATCACGCCCCATTCCCGCCTCCGGGGCTGCGTTGCGTCGAACATTGCCGCGAACGGGTCGTTTTGGTCGTGCCGACGGGGCATCCACTGGCACAGCGTGGTTCCGTGAAATTCTTCGATACGCTGGACTACGATTACGTGGGTTACTTCCCACGTCACGACCTAGCTAGTTTCCAAAGACTGATCGGGGAAAGCCTGCCCAAGCCGATCAATGTCAGTGCGCAGGTTTCGAACCCGGAGGCGCGCTGTATGCTCGTGCGGGAAGGCTTGGGGCTGGCGCTGATGGCCGAAGGCCTCGCGCGCACTTATGCTGCCAGGACGGGGGTGGAAGTAGTCATGCTGGAAGATGATTGGGCAGACCGCCGGATTTGGCTGGTGTGCGGCGATCCTGCGGCGCTGCCTGAGGGTGCGCGCCGTCTATTCGAGCCCGCATCGGCATGACGGCTTTCTGCCGATGCGGGCCCGGGATCAGCCCCGCTTGAGCAGCAGCCCGCCGTCGACGGGAAGTAGGACGCCGGTGATATAACGGGCTTCGTCCGACGCCAGGAACAGTGCAGCATTGGCGACGTCCATAGCAGTGCCCATATGCCCCATGGGCACTAAGGCGTCTCGCTCCCGGCGAATCACGTCGCGCGGCACCCCGGTCTCCTCGGCGCGTCGTTCGATGGCCATGGGCGTGTCGATTAGGCCGGGCAGGATGGCGTTGGCTCGCACCCCGTGCTTGGCGTTTTCGAACGCGATGTGCTGGGTGAGCGTATTTACCGCGCCTTTGCTTGTCTTGTAAGCGACCGTCGGGCGACCCGATAGCGAGGATGTGGACGACACGTTAATGATGCAGCCAGATTTCTGTGCCACCATTTGCGGCAGGGCATGTTTGCACATGAGGAACATGCCCATTAAGTTGGCACCCATGATGCGGTGCCACGATTCAAGCGTCAGCTCCGCAGTCTTGGCGTCCCCCTTGGAAAATCCCACGTTGTTGTGCAGGATGTCTAGTCGCCCCCATTTTTCTACGCAGGTCTGGATGACTTCGCGGCAGTCTTCTTCTTTAGTGATGTCGGCGATAGCTACGTCCACCGTAGTCCCAAATCGACGGACCGAAGAAAGTGTTTCCCCGACCCAGTCTCGGTTAATGTCAACCAAGAGGAGCGTCGCGCCTTCTTGCGCGAAGCGCTCTGCCGTGGCGCGCCCGTTGCCGAGAGTCGTGCCCGGGCGCTGACCCGCTCCGACGATGATGGCGATCTTGCCAGCAAGTCGTTGACCATTCGTCATTTGTCGTTTTTCCATTAAGAAGCGTTACTAATATTGCCGTCGAGAATGACCTGGCTCCAACGCGCTTGTTCGGCTTGCCGAAAGATGCGTGCATCCTCCGGTGTGCCTGTCGCGACCTTCATTCCGTCGGACGCAACGCGCGCTTTATATTGAGGATCGTTGGCTGCTTTATTGAGCGCGGTGTTCAGGATTTTTATGATCTCGGGGGGCGTACCGGCCGGTGCGAGGATGGCGTACCATACTTCTGCCGAATATCCTGGCACGAGTTCTGCGATGGTTGGTATGCCCGGGTAGGCGGGTGTGCGTTCGCGGGACGTGAGCGCCACGGCAACCAGCGCCTTTTCTTCCACGAACTTGGCGACACCGCCGGCAGTAGCGAACACAAAGTCCAGGCGCCCGCCGATCAGGTCTGTATAGGCCTGGGCCGCTCCCTTGTACGGAACGTGGGTCAGATTGACGCCGGCCTTCATCTTGAACAGCTCTGCCGCCAAGTGAACCGCGGAACCATTTCCGGAGGAACCGTAAGTCAGTTTGCCGGGGTTTTCTTTGGCGTAGCGGATGACTGCATCGAGAGTCTTGAATCGACTTTTCGGGTGCGTGACCAGCACATTCGGGCCGACGCAAATCAACCCGACGTCAGTGAAATCGCGGTCGGTATCGTAGGGAAGGTCTTTGACGAGGGTGTGGTTGATTGCTATCGCAGTTGTGGTCAACAGCAGCGTATAGCCGTCCGGTTTAGCCTTGGCCACGATATTGGTGCCGATGACGGTCCCGCCTCCGGGACGGTTGTCGATCACGATGGATTGGCTTAGTTCATTGGCCATGGCTGCGGCGAGGGAGCGACCGACGACATCCGTGCCGCCGCCCGGAGTGAACGGCACGACCAGACGTATCGGGCGGTTGGGAAAATCTGGGGCGCTGGCCGCTCGGACGAGGCTGCCCGGCAACACACCGGAGGCGGCAATCCCCAGCATGCGCAGGATGTCTCGCCGGCTGATCGACGGGAGTGTCATGGGTATCTCCTATGTATGTCGTTCTAGTGCAGCCATCATAGGAAGGGGCTTTGCCCCCGAGTTGAAAATCTGGAATGGAAACGGTTCCCAGATTTCATCTCGGAGCAGGGGTGTGCGCGTCGCCTGAGCGCGTGGCGCGCTATTTGCTGCGTAGCGGAGTCGGCAGGGAACGTATGCTCGAGCAGAGGTAGGTCCCTTCGATTGGCTCTGGCTTCTGGCATTGGTATCGTAGTCAAGGGAAGCGCAACGCCACCGGCCGGTTTCTTGTCTGGGTTACGCAACGCCGTTGGACGACGGCTCACGTTCGGCATTTATCTTGCGGGGAGATCAGCATGGAAAGCGTCACCACCGATCCGTTGCGCTGCATTTTGCTCGCCACGGACTTGAGCGCGCGATGTGACCGCGCGCTGGACAGAGCCGTCCAGCTGGCCCAAGAGCACGGCGCGAAACTGGTTGCCGTGTGCGTCATCGAGAACTCCCTGGGCGATGTGCTTACCGCCCGGCGCAGTCAAGTTGTGGACCGTAAGGCGGCTGAACACCGGCTTCGTGCCACGCTCGGCGAGGTCGATTTGCCGGTTGAGCTGGTGCTGGAACCGGGGCATGCGGTGGAGGTGATCCGTAAGACTGCGGCGGCGCATCTATGCGATATGATCGTGACCGGCGTTTCCCGCGAGGAAACCCTGGGGCGCCTGCTTCTGGGCACCACGGTCGAGAAGCTGGCGCGGGAGGTTTCGCTGCCCATACTGGTCGTGCGCGAGCGCCCCCATCATCCTTATCGCAACATGCTGGTGGCGGTCGATTTTTCGGAGGGGTCGCGCCACGCGCTGCATGCGGCTTTGTCTATGTTTCCAGATGCCCGTCCGGTGCTGTACCACGCATTCGTGACGCACCAGGCGCATGCGGACGCCGCTGCCGTCCAGCTGGCGCGCCAGGCGGCCGAAAAAGAGGCCGAGGCGTTCGCGATGCAGGGCGCTATTGCGAACCGCCCCGATATCGAGTGGAAGATCGAGCACGGCTTGGCGGAAGAAATCGTGCCCGACCACGTGGCGCGCCATCCCTGCGAATTGATGGTTGTCGGCACCCATGGACGCACGGGCATCCTGCGGACGGCGATCGGTAGCGTGGCGGAGCAGCTGATCCAGCACACTCCCTGCGACGTGCTGATCGTGCGCCAGCCCACGCCGTCGGCTTGAGGGCCGAGGCTTAGGTCGCCTGGCGGCCGTAGACGCTGGGCGGCACGCCGGCCCAGCGGCGGAAGGCCCGGGCAAAGATTTTTTCCGAACCGTAGCCTACCTGCTCTGCGACGTCGGCCAGGCGCACCGGCCCGAGTCGCAGTCGCTCCGCTGCCCGTTCCATGCGCCGCGCGGTGAGATAGGCGATGGGCGAGATGCCTACGAGTTCCCGGAAGCGCGCGCTGAAGCGAGACCGGGACATGCAGACTTCGTCGGCCAGGCCGGGCACGGACCAGGGTTTCTCCGGCCAGCGGTGCATCAGCATGATGGCATGGGCGATCTTCGGGTCGGACAGGCCACGCAGCCAGTTTGGCTCCGGGTCGCGATGCCGCAGCAGGTACGCACGCAGGACGTGGACCATCAATAAATCGCCCATGCGCGCGGCCGAGAGTTTCCAGCCTGGCTGCCGGTTCAGGCTTTCGTTGATGAAGAGTTCCATGGTCGGTGCGAGGCACGAGGCCAGGTTCACGTCGTCCTCCCGCAGGTGGATGATGGCGGGGAGGAAGCGCAGCAGGGAGTTTTGCGCCACCGGCCCGTAGTCCACGATGGTGGTGAAGAGCTCCGTCGCGGGGCCTGTGTCGCCATGGGTGAAAACCAGGGGTTTCTCCCCGCGCTCGCGCATGCCGTATTCGGCGAGCACGTGGGCGAAGGGCGTGGGCGGAAGGTTTGGGGAGGAAGCAATGACATGGCCGCCGCCGCGCGGCAGCAGCACTAGTTCGCCGGGTTCGATGCGCACGGGCGCCATGCCGTGCAGCTGTATCCAGTATGGGGCGCCGCGCGCGATGCGGAACGTGGCGCCTTTCAGGCCGGTGGACTCGAGCGACCAGGGAGGATGCAGGGTGAAGCGTCCCGTCGTGGCGCTTTCGGCCCGGCATCCCGACAGGACTTCGCTCAACACATCCACGCCATTTCTCCTCCGGGCAGCACTGCCCCCGATTTTATGCGCCGGCGTCCTGATGAGACGAATTGCGGCCTAATGAAGCGTTATTGGGGTGGAGGGATGCGAGTTTTCCAGGAAGAATCTGCGCACTTCGGCGATCCTGATCGTCACCGCGCGGCCGTGCACGACGTCCCGCCCGGTGCGAACCGGGGTGGCAACGCCTTTTGTTCATAGGTGCTCCATGATTCCTGTTTTCCGCGCGTTCCTGCTGGCCCTGGGCGGGCTGTCGGCGTCCGCTTCCGTGGTTCATGCGCAGTCGGCAGACTTTCCATCCAAACCCATCACGATCGTGGTCGGCTATCCGGCCGGCGGCGGGCCGGACATCGGGGCCCGGATGCTAGGGGAAAAACTGGCGGCCCGGATGGGCCAACCTGTCATCGTAGAGAATCGTCCCGGCGTCAGCGGGATGATTGGCGCAAGTTCGGTGGCGCGCGCACCCGCCGACGGCTACACCCTGCTGTTCGCGCCCAACACCTTCCTGATCGCGCCGCACGTGTTGCCTAAAGGCACCAACGTCCGGCTCGACGTGCTGGAGGATTTCACGCCGGTCGTGGCGCCGTCCAAGGGCGCCATGGTACTGGTCGCGCATCCTTCGCTGGGGGTGCGGAACGCGAAGGAACTGGTTGCGTTGCTCAAGAAACAGCCCGGCCTCGCGTACGCGACCCCGGGCAGCGGTTCGCCCATGCACATCGCGGGCGAGTTGTTCAAGAAGTCGGCCGGCGTAGACATGCTGCACGTTCCCTACAAAGGGGTGGCGCCGGCCATCGCGGACGTACTCGGCGGCCACGTCAGGATCACCTATGCCAGCATCGGGGTAGTCGCACAGCACGTCGCTGCCGGCCGCCTCGTGGCGCTCGGCATGGCGGAGAAAGAACGTTCCCCGTTGATGCCGGAGCTTCCCACCCTGGCGGAGCAGGGGTACCCGAATACGGCGACCGGCGCCTGGTATGGGGTGTTCGCGCCCAAGGGCACGCCGCCGGCGGTAGTCGAGAAGCTGAACAGCGAGTTCAACGCCGCGCTGCGCCTGCCGGACGTGGCAGCCAAGCTCAAGCAGCAATGGGAAGTGCCGCTCGGCGGCTCGCCGGAGGACTTGGCTCGCATGGCCCGGGCCGAGTACGACAACTACGGCAAGATCGTCAAAGAGTTCAACATTTCGGCCGATTGAGCGCATGAACCCTGCGACTGCGAAGCGGCCCAACATCCTGCTGATCATGACTGACCAGCAGCGGGCCGATCACCTGGGGTGCTACGGCAACCCCATCCTGCGTACTCCGAACATCGATGGCCTGGCGCGCCAGGGCGTGCGCGCCAGCCGGTTCTACGTGGCCAGCCCAACGTGCATGTCCAACCGCGCCACGCTGATGACCGGCCGCATGCCGTCGCTGCACGGGGTGCTCCACAACGGCATCCCGCTTTCGCGAGAGGACACGACTTTCGTCGAATTGCTGCGGGACGCGGGCTATGCGACCGCGCTCATCGGCAAATCGCATTTGCAGAACTTCGGCTATAACAACCCGCCCATACGGAGTTGGGAAAACCTCAATGGTGGCGTGCCGCCATCGGACGCGCTCAAAGACGCCCGCAAGCACCACCGGCGCGGTCGCGAGTACGACAACGAATGGACGCCATATTGGAAGGCAGACGCATCGTTTCACGTGCAAACGCCCTTCTACGGCTTCGACGAGGTGCGGCTGTGCACGCTCCACGGCGACCGCGTTCAAGGCGATTATGCGCGCTGGCTCGCGCAGCGGCATCCCGATCCCGACAGCCTGCGCGGACGGGAGCATGCCATTCCCGACCCGCGTTACAGCGCGCCCCAGGCATGGCGCACGCGGATGCCGGTGGAGCTGTATCCGTCGACCTATGTGGCCGAGCAGGCGTGTGAGTGGCTGGAATCGCACGTTCATCGGGCGGGGGGCGATGCGCCGTTCTTTATCCAGTGTTCGTTCCCGGACCCCCATCATCCCTTTACTCCGCCGGGCAAGTATTGGGACATGTACGATCCGGCGGGCATACCGCTACCGCCTTCATTCCACCAGAAGCGCATGCCTGCGCTGCTGCAGGCCGTCCACGACCGCACCCGCGCGGGCGGCTCACGCGAGGCTTATGTGCCGTTTGCGCTCAGCGAGCGCGAATGCCGCGAGATCACGGCCCTGACCTACGGCTCCATTTCGCTGATCGACGACTGCGTCGGGCGGATACTCGCGCAGCTGGACCGGCTCGGGCTGCGCGAGAACACGGTCATCATGGTGACGTCGGACCACGGCGAGATGATGGGCGACCATGGCATTGCGCTCAAGGGCGTCATGCACTACCAGGGCGTGACACGCGTTCCCTTCATTTGGAGCGACCCCGCGCTGCCCGCGCAGCGGCGGGGCGCGGTGCTGGGGTCCTTGGCCGGGACAATAGACCTGGCGCAGACCATGCTCGCCCGCGCAGGCGTGGCACCTTTCAACGGCATCCAGGGCGTGAACCTGCTGCCCTCGATCCGCGGTGAGGCGCAGACAGAGCCGGAGCGTGCCGGAATCGTCGTCGAGAGCGAGCCGCTGCAATACGCCTTTGGCCGCCCGCGGCGCTTCAAGGTCCGGACGCTGTTCACCGAGCGCCATCGATTGACGCTCTCGGACGATCCGGCCGTGTGCGAGTTCTACGATCTCCAGGACGATCCGCACGAGGTCGAGGACCTGTGGAATGATCCCGCCGCGAGGCCGGTGCGCGACCAGTTGATAAGCATGCTGGCCGTGGAGATGATCCGCCTCTCCGAAAGCTCGCCGCTGCCCAGCGCGCAAGCTTGAGCCAACGGGGCCTGGGCGGCGTTCAGGACAGGTCGAAACGGAACAGGTTCGTGTAACGGACCGTCGAGCCGGGAGCCGCCTTGCAGTACAGGCCTAGGCAGTCGAAGCGCGCCGGCGGGCCTGCGGTCGGCGATGCAGGTGGCGAGAGGGTCCGTTGGCCCGGCTTGAAACGAGCCAGCGTTACGTGCGGACGGAAGGGACGGGTTTCCACCGGCAGCGCCATGCCCCCGAGGATGCGCTGCGTGCTGCGGA
>Ga0180222_1000658_pt1 | contig 47084 bp, 48 predicted proteins | sample eDN5th37CKraftOP_FD_151336 | JGI IMG/M metagenome (GOLD analysis project Ga0180222, IMG submission 151336) | Enriched Organic Plus compost microbial communities from Emeryville, California, USA - eDNA 5th pass 37_C Kraft OP (version 2) (version 2) ...
GGTGCTCTTTCTCATTCTCTATTTCGCGTTCGTGGGCCAGGCCTGGAACATCATGATGGGCTTCGCCGGCCAGCTTTCGCTCGGCCATGCGCTTTATGTCGGCCTCGGCGCCTACGCCGCCGCGGCACTCTACGTACACTTCGGCATCAGCCCCTGGATCGGCCTCTGGGCCTCGATGGGGATTTCCGCGATCGCCGGCGCCATCATCGGCTTTCTTGCGTTCCGCTTCGGCGTCTCCGGCGTCTATTTCGCGATCCTCACGATCGCCTTTGCCGAGTTCGCCCGCATCGGCTTCGACCATTTCGCGTGGGTCGACGGGTCCTCCGGCTTCTTCCTGCCGGTCGCGAACTACACCGAGAACGATTTCTGGAACCTGCGCGGCAGCACGCGCATGTTCTACTACCTGATGCTGGGAATGACGGTCGCCGCATTCCTCATCTGCCACGCGCTCCTGCGCAGCCGTGCCGGCTATTACTGGCTCGCGATCCGCGAGAGCCCGGAAGCGGCGCAGGCGCTCGGCATCAACATCTTCAAGTACAAGATGTACGCGGTCGTGCTTTCCGCGGCGATGACCTCGCTCGCGGGCGTGATTTTCGCCTTCTTCTACAACAACCTTTTCCCCGAGCAGATCTTCCATATCTCGCGCTCGATCGAACTCATCCTCGCGCCGATCATCGGCGGCGTCGGCACGCTTACGGGACCGCTCGTCGGCGCCTTCCTGCTCACCGGCCTCGCGGAAGGCTTGCGCGAAGTGATGCTCCAGCTCGGCATCGACGTTCCCGGCGTGAAGCAGGTTTTCTACGGCTTCTGCCTTCTGCTCGTCGTGATGTTCCTGCCGGACGGCGTCTGGCCGCCGCTTTCGCGCGCGCTTGGCCTCAACCGCAAGACGCCGGACCGAGAGGGCTAAAATGATCGCCCTTCTCGAAGTCGACAACATCTCCAAGAGTTTCAGCGGCCTCCGCGCGGTGCAGGACGTGAGCTTCACGGTGCCCGCGGGCGGAATCGTCGCGCTCATCGGCCCGAACGGCGCGGGGAAAACTACCTGCTTCAACCTGATCGCCGGCGTCTATCGGCCCGATCACGGCGCGGTGCGCTTTGACGGCCAGCGCATCGACGGCTGGCGTCCGGACCAGATCTGCCGCGCCGGCATCGGCCGCACCTTCCAGCTCGTCAAGCCGTTCGCCGGCCTTTCCGTGCTGGAGAACGTGACGGTCGGCGCGCTCAATGCGTCATCCTCCGTGGCGGAAGCGCGGGACCGATCGAAAGCGGTCCTCGAAAAGCTCGGCCTCTGGAACAAGCGCGATCAGGCCGCGGGCGCCCTCACGTTGCCCGAGCGCAAGCTCCTCGAAGTCGCCCGCGCGCTCGCCACCGGCCCGCGCCTCCTCTTGCTCGACGAGGTCATGGCCGGCCTGCGCCCCACCGAAGTGAACACGATGGTCTCGCTGTTCCGCGAGTTGAACGCCTCGTCCGGCCTCACCATCCTCCTGATCGAACACGTCATGCGCGCCGTCATGGCGCTCTCGCGCACGATCGTCGTGCTGCACCACGGACAGGTGATCGCTTCCGGCACCCCCGATGAAGTGACGCGCGATCCGGCCGTGCTCGAATCCTACCTCGGGGAGGAAGCGCTGTGATCCTCGAGATCGAGAACCTCGACCTCTATTACGGCGACGCCCAGGCGCTCGATCGTGTCTCGCTGCAGGTCGACGACGGCGAGCTCGTGGCCATCGTCGGCGCGAACGGCGCCGGCAAATCGAGCCTCATTCGCACCATCGCCGGCATCGAGAAGCCGCGCGGCGGCCGTCTCACATTCCGCGGCCAGGATATCACTGGCCTGCCGAGCTACGTCATCTGCAATCTCGGGATCGGCCAGGTCGCCGAAGGCCGGCAGGTCTTCCCGTCGCTCACCGTGCAGGAAAACCTCGAAATGGGCGCGCTCCTGCCGCGCGCCCGCGACAAGCTGCGCGAGCAGATGGGCAAGGTCTATGAGTTCTTCCCCCGCCTTGCCGAGCGCCGCAACCAGATGGCGGGCACGCTCTCCGGCGGCGAGCAGCAGATGCTCGCGATCGGCCGTTGCCTCATGGGTCAGCCGGAACTGATCATGTTCGACGAACCCTCGCTCGGCCTCGCGCCCGCCCTCGTGCAGGAGCTGTTCCGTGCGATCCGCGAGTTGAACCAGCGCGGCCACCCGATCATTCTCGTCGAGCAGAACGTCGCCATCTCGCTCAAACTCGCGAACCGCGCTTACGTGCTCGAAAACGGCCGCATCGTCATGAGCGGAACGGGCACGGAACTCCTGAACGACGAGCGCGTCCGCCACGCCTATCTTGGCGTCGAGCAGGCCGCGGCTTCCTAGGGTGCGATCGCTTCCGATGGATCTGGATCGATCCAACCCAGCCGGTGATCGTTGCGCCACGGAAACGACACGCCTGCATGCATCGGCGATCTCGCAATTATTTGATTTCAGTCAGGAATATCAGCGCTCGCGATAGCCCCGCCTGTTTCTTCGGGACATCTCCGACCCAAACGCCGCACGCATGGCTATCGCGCCACGCTCCCGCTTTCGTTGCCTTGACCGCGCCGGAACGTCGCCGCAGACTGGAAATAGAAAAATGAAGTTCGGCCGGCGCGGAATTTGATCCGCACAAGATGCCGATGCGGTCGCCAGACAAAATCGGGGCGCAGGCCGCAAGCCTGCGTCGGGAGAAACGCCATGCCTACTGTGACCATGAGGGTCAACGGGCGGAGTGTGTCCGTCGACGTTGACCCCCACACCCTCCTCGTTCAGGCCTTGCGCGAGAAATTGCGGCTGACCGGCACCCATGTCGGCTGCGACACAAGCCAGTGCGGTGCCTGCGTCGTCCATGTGAACGGCCGCGCCATCAAGTCCTGCACCTTGCTTGCCATGCAGGCGGAGGGCGCCGAGGTCCTCACCATCGAAGGCCTCGCGACCAACGGCAGCCTGCATCCGATGCAGGAAGCCTTCCGCGACAATCACGGCCTGCAATGCGGCTTCTGCACGCCGGGCATGATCATGTCCGCCGTCGACATCGTGAAACGCAAGGGCAACGATCTCGACGAGCACACGATCCGCGAAGAGCTCGAAGGCAATCTCTGCCGCTGCACCGGCTATCACAACATCGTCAAGGCGATCTCTGCCGGCGCCAAGGCCATGAAGAGCGGCGCGCGCGCCTGACGGGCGGCACGCGCCATACAAGTTCATAAAGCAGGGAACCGATGCATTAGAAATTTTGGGAGGAACGTCATGAGCGCGACCGGAATTGGCGCCCGCGTGCGCCGCGTCGAGGACCAGCGCTTCATCACCGGACGAGGCCAGTACACCGACGATATCCACCGCCCCAACGAGACCCGCGCCTGTTTCGTGCGCTCGCCCCACGCCCACGCCACCATCAAGAGCATCGATAAACGCAAGGCCGAGAAGATGCCGGGCGTGCTCGCCGTCCTGACCGGCGAAGACGTCGCCGCCGACAAGCTCGGCGATCTGTTCTGCGGCTGGATGGTGCTCTCGAAGGACGGCTCGCAGATGAAGGCCGGCAGCCACCCGGCGCTTGCCAAGGGCAAGGTGCGCTATGTCGGCGACCACGTCGCCGTTGTCATCGCCGAGACGCTCGACCAGGCGAAGAACGCCGCCGCCGAAGTGAAGGTGGATTACGGCGTCCTCCCCGCGGTTGCGGACTTGCGCAAGGCGCGCGATCCGAAGGCCCCGCAAATCCACGAAAACGCGCCGAACAACACGGTCTATGACTGGGCGCTCGGCGATGAGGCGGCGGTCGACGCCGCCTTCGCCCAGGCAGCGCACGTCACCCGGCTTGAGATGGTGAACAACCGCCTGATCCCGAACGCCATCGAGCCGCGCGCGGCCATCGGCGAATACGAGCCCGGCACCGACACCTACACCCTCTGGTCCACGAGCCAGAACCCGCACGTCCTGCGGCTCGGCCTTTCCGCCTTCATCGGCCTCGCGCCGGAACACAAGTTTCGCGTGATCTCGCCCGACGTCGGCGGCGGCTTCGGCTCCAAGATCTTCATCTATCCGGAAGAGACCGTCTGCATCTGGGCCTCGAAGAAGGTCGGCCGGCCCGTACGCTGGACCGCGGAGCGTTCGGAATCCTTCCAAGCGGACGCGCACGGCCGCGACCACATGACAACGGGTGAGCTCGCGCTGGATAGCAACGGAAAAATCCTCGCGCTGCGCGTGAAGACGCTGGCCAATCTCGGCAGCTATCTCTCCACCTTCTCGTCCGCAGTGCCGACCTTCCTGTATGCGCCGCTACTCTCCGGCCAATACGCGATCCCTGCGATCTATTGCGAAGTGAACGGCGTCTATACGAATACCGCGCCGGTCGACGCCTATCGCGGCGCCGGCCGGCCCGAGGCGTGCTTCGTGATCGAACGGCTCGTCGAGGTCGCCGCCCGCGAAATGAACATGGACCCTGCGGAGCTGCGGCGGCGCAACTTCGTCACCCAGTTCCCCTATCAGACGCCGGTCGCTTCCCTCTACGACATCGGCGATTACAACGCCTCGCTCGAAAAGGCGCTGCAGCTTGCCGACCATAAGAACTTCGGCAGGCGCCGGCAGGAATCCGAGCGCCGCGGCAAGCTGCGCGGCCTCGGCCTCTCCGCCTATATCGAAGCCTGCGGCGTGGCGCCGTCGAACCTTGTCGGCCAGCTCGGCGCCGGCGTCGGCCTTTGGGAATCGGCGGAGATTTCCGTCACGCCCACCGGCATGGTCGAGGTGCTGACCGGCTGCCACAGCCACGGCCAGAGCCATGAAACCACCTTCGCGCAACTCGTGTCCGAACGGCTGGGGATTCCCATGAGCCATGTGTCGGTGGTCCACGGCGACACCGACAAGGTGCAGTTCGGCATGGGCACCTACGGCTCGCGCTCGGGCCCTGTCGGCATGTCGGCGATCGTCGTGGCGATCGACAAGGTGATCGCCAAGGCCAAGAAGGTCGCCGCCCATATCCTCGAGGCGGCGGAAGCCGACATCGAGTTCAAGGACGGCAAGTTCACCGTGGTCGGCACTGACAAGTCGGCAGCCTTCGGCGAGATCGCGCTCGCCGCCTATGTGGCGCACAAGTTCCCCACCGCGGAGATCGAGCCGGGATTGAAGGAACACGCCTTCTACGATCCCACCAACTTCACCTTCCCGGCCGGTTGCCACGTCTGCGAGGTCGAGATCGACCCGCAGACCGGCGAGACGCAGATCGTGAACTGGGTGGCGGTCGACGACTTCGGCACCGTCATCAATCCGATGGTCGTCGAGGGCCAGGTGCACGGCGGCATCGCCCAGGGCGTCGGCCAGGCGTTGCTCGAGAGCTGCGTCTATGACGACAGCGGCCAGCTCGTGACCGGCTCCTACATGGACTACACGATGCCGCGCGCCGACAATCTGCCGTCCTTCAAGGTCGACTACACGTCGACCAAGTGTCCGTCGAACCCGCTCGGCTTGAAGGGCTGCGGCGAAGCCGGGGCGATCGCGGCACCTCCGGCGTTGATCAACGCGATCACCGACGCGGTCGGCCACGAAGATGTCTCGATGCCGGCCACGCCGCGCGTTGTCTGGCACGCCCTGCAGAAACGACAGCAACCGCTCCGCAAGGCGGCCGAGTGAACCGGGAGGAGACCATGCACACGTTCGCTTATCACCGTCCGGCCAATGCCAGGCAGGCCGCCGCGCTGCTCGCGAAGAAGGAGACCAGGGCGCTTGCCGGCGGACAAACCTTGCTTCCCGCGCTCAAGCTCAGGCTCGCGAGCGTCGATAACATTGTCGATCTCGGCGGGATCAAGGGGCTCGATGCCATCCAGGCCAAGGGGAAAAACCTCGTGATCGGCGCGATGACCCGCCACGCTCAGGTCGCGACGTCGCCCGTCGTGAAGAAGGCGCTCCCTGCGCTCGCCGCCCTCGCCGAGCAGATCGGCGACCCGCACGTCCGCAACGCCGGCACGATCGGCGGCTCGCTCGCCAACAACGATCCGTCCGCCGACTACCCCGCTGCCTGTCTTGGCCTCGGCGCCACGATCGTCACCAACAAGCGCAAGATCCCGGCCGACAAGTTCTTCAAGGGCTTGTTCGAGACGGCGCTGGGCCGCGGCGAGATGATCCTGCAGGTCGTCTTCCCGCTGCCGAAACGCGCGGCCTACGCGAAGTTTCCCAATCCCGCTTCGCGCTTTGCCTTGGTTGGCGTGTTCGTGGCCGATTTCGGCAAGGACGTGCGTGTCGCTGTCACCGGCGCGGGCGAGGACGGCGTGTTCCGGGCGAAGGACATGGAAGCGGCGCTGAAGAAGAACTTCGCGGCTTCCGCCCTCGACGGCATCAAGGTGCCGACCAGGGGCATCCTGTCCGACCTCCACGCGGATGCAGTCTATCGCGCGCACCTCGTTGGCGTGATGGCGAAACGCGCGGTCGCGGCTGCCGGCGGGTGAGATTCAACCCTCATCCTTCGAGACGGGCGCTTCGCGTCCCCTCGGGATGAGGGTATTTCCATACACCGCCTCATCCTGAAGAGCTTTGCGCCGGACCAGGTCCGGCGCAAAGCGTCTCGAAGGATGAACCTGGACTGCGCTATAATGAAAAACAGGCAGTAGTTCCGGAGCCGCCCATGACGGCATTGCCGAACTCGATCGACGACACGCTGCAGCTTCTCGGCAGCACGAATTACGTCGCCGATCGGCCGCTCGCGACCGTGGTCTTTCTCGCGCTCAAAATGCAGCGGCCGCTCTTTCTCGAGGGTGAGGCGGGTGTCGGCAAGACCGAGATCGCGAAGGTCCTTTCCGCCGCGTTGGGGCGGCGTCTGATCCGGCTGCAATGCTACGAGGGCCTCGACGTCGCCTCCGCGCTCTACGAGTGGAACTACGCCGCGCAGATGATCGCGATCCGGGTCGCCGAGGCCGAAGGCATCGCCGACCGCGACCGGCTCGTCACCGACATCTTCTCGGAGAATTTCCTGATCCGCCGTCCGCTGCTCGATGCGCTCACCCCCGACCCCGCCGGCCCGCCCGTGCTGCTTGTCGACGAGCTCGACCGCGCCGACGAAGCGTTCGAGGCGTTTCTCCTCGAGGTGCTCGCCGACTTCCAGGTGACGATCCCGGAGCTCGGCACCATCCAGGCGTCGCAGCCGCCCATCGTCGTCATCACGTCGAACCGCACGCGCGAGATCCACGACGCGCTGAAACGCCGCTGCCTCTATCACTGGATCGGCTATCCCGACTTCGCGCGTGAGCTGGCGATCCTGCATGCGCGCCTGCCCGGGGCGTCCGACCGGCTCGCTCGCGAGATCGTCGCCTTCGTGCAGGCGCTCCGCAAAGAAGACCTGTTCAAGCTGCCGGGCATTGCCGAGACGCTGGACTGGACCGCCGCGCTGATCGCGCTGGGCGCCGATCGCCTCGAAGCAGGAGTCGTCGCCGACACCGCCGGCGTCCTCCTCAAATATCAGGACGACATCGCCAAGCTCGATCGCGGCAAGATCGACGGTCTGATCAAGACGTCGCAAGCCGCGCTCAAGGCGGCGGAATGAGCTCCGCGCATCCGCGCCAGGAGCTTCGTTTGGCGGAACAGATCGTCCGTTTCGCGCGTGCCTTACGCGCGAGCGGCATGCGCGTCGGGCCGGGCGCGGCGGTCGACGCCGTTGCCGCGGTGGAAGCCGCGGGCGGCACCCGTCGTCAGGATTTCTACTGGGCGCTGCACGCGACGCTGGTGAAGCGCCACGAGGACGACCCTGTCTTCGCCGAGGCGTTCCGTCTGTTCTGGCGCCGCCGCGATCCGAACGAAGCGATCCTCGCCGAGTTGCTGCCGCGCTCTCCCGAGGCGGCAACGGAGCGCGCCGCGCAACGCCGCGTGCGCGAAGCGCTCTCCGAGGGTGAGCCGCCCCGCCTGCCGCGCCCGAAGCCCGAGGCCGAACGCGAAATCGACATGCGCGGCTCGGCCTCCGACATGGAAATCCTGCGCCACAAGGATTTCGCGCAAATGAGCGCCGACGAGCTCGCCGCCGTTCGCGATGCGATTTCCCGCATGACGCTGCTCTGGCGCGAGGTCCGCGCCCGCCGCCTCGTCCCCAATGCGCGCGGCCGCCGCATCGATCTGCGCCGCACCCTGCGGGCGAGCCTGCGCACGAGCGGCGATATGATTGCGTTGAAGCGCCTGGCCCGCGGCCATCGGCTGCCGCCCCTCGTCGCGCTCGTCGACATCTCCGGCTCCATGAGCGACTACTCGCGCATCCTCCTGCACTTCCTGCACGCGCTCGCCGAAAGCCGCGGCCGCGTCTCGACGTTCCTCTTCGGCACCCAGCTCACGAATGTCACCCGCGCCCTGAAGACCCGCGACGTCGACGCCGCGCTTGCCGCCTGCGGCCAGGCGGCCAACGACTGGGCCGGCGGCACCTGGATCTCGTCGTCGCTCCACCGCTTCAACCGCGACTGGTCGCGCCGCGTGCTGGCGCAGGGCGCGACCGTGCTCCTGATCACCGACGGCCTCGAGCGCGAGGCCGGCGATACGCCAGCGCGTGATCCCGAAAAGTGGAAACCGGTTTTCGGAAAAGATCACGCGCAAAATAAACTAAGCCGCGAGATGGATCGCCTGCACCGTTCCTGCCGCACGCTGATCTGGCTGAACCCGCTCCTGCGCTACGAGCGCTTCGAGCCGAAAGCCGCCGGCATCCGCGCCATGCTCCCGCACGTTGACGAGCTGCGGCCGGTGCATAATCTGGCCAGCCTCGAAGAGCTTTGCGAGGCGCTGTCCTATTTCCGCCGCAGCCGCTTCCGTGCCCCCGCCGCAAGCTGATGGCCGAGATTGACGACCTGCGCGAGCAGAAGGTCGCCGCGGCTCACTTCCGGCCGCTCGCTCGCCGCGGTCTTGCGCAAGATCATCATGCTGCCTGCACGCTCGACGATCTCGTAGTTCGGGCTGGCGGCGAGCAGCCGATCGACGGCAAACACCACGCCGGGCAGGCGCGGCGTGTAATCGTGGAAACAGAGCAGGCCCCCCGGCTCCAGAAGTCGCGCCCAGCAGATGTCCTGCATGACGCGGTGCGCCTTGTGCGATCCGTCGATGAACATGAAGGCATAACGCTCGTTCGCGCGCTCCGCCGCCTGGTAGGCCGGCCAGCTCTTGCTGATGCGGAACTCGACGCTGCCGGGATCGATGCCCGCGGACGCGAGATTCCGCCGCACGATGGAAAGTTGATCGGGAAAATAGGTCATCGGATCGACGACTACGAAATACGGCCGCTTCTCCGCGGAAAAGGAGCGCATCATTTCGCGCAGCGTTCCGCCCGCCGCCGTGCCGATCTCGAGATGCCAACCGGCACGCGGCTGCGCATGCAATGCGCGCAAAAGCGCCGACATCTCCGCATCGGAAATCTCCGGCTTAAGCGTGGTGGCGCTCGGTCTCATAGCTGCTCGCTGCCGGAGCACTTCAAGGCACGATACATAGACGCTGGTACTTGTCGTACCGGTGGAGAATCTCGTAACGCAACCCCCGCTGCTGCAACACGGTTTCGCTGTCCCCGCCGTTGCGTACATCCACAAGAATCCGCCCGCCCGGCCGCAGGTTGCGCAACACCTCGTCAAGATAGAGGGCGAGCGGAAAGTGGAAACCCCAGGCGATCATCGACAACACCAGGTCGAATTTCCGCCCCGCGCGATCGATGTTGCCGGCCGCAGCTTCAATGAATCGGAATTTCGTTTCCGGCACGCCGTTCAGCGCAAGAAAACGGCGCGTGAGGCTCATGTCGTTGTAGAACGCCGCCTTCGACTTGTAACCATAATAGATCGGATCGATCTGCGTCTTGTCCATGAGGTGCAGCATCGGCGTCCGTCCGTAATGCTCGAACAGATAAACGTCGATCCCCGCGATGCCGCATCCGATATCGAGAATATCGGCCGCGTTCTCCGGCAAAACCGCCCGGATCGAATCATATTCACTGCGCATGTCCGCCGTGTAGAGAGCCGAGATCGGTCGGTTGCGCAGCCGTTCCACATAGCGCAGAAGGTAGCGGTCGTACGGCAGTCGTCGGAATGCCTTGCGCACGAAGCGTCCGACCGGCTGCTGATACTGCGTGCGCTGAAGCGCAACATAGCCCTCTCCCCACGGCGGAATTCGCAACCGGAAATCCGCATCCAGAACGCTCATCGGATCGACAATGCTCCACGACAGAAGGATCGGACGGATAACGACCACCCGTTCTGCCGCGGGTCAAGTACAATTCGCGACTGTGGCCACGAGCGGCGCCCCCGCGATAGGATAGATTATACGGCTTCCATGTTTGTTCCTTCCCGTGACTGTGCCCCTTCGATGACCGGATACGACACGCTCGCCGCGCGCGCGCGCAACCGCCTGCCCGATCTGCGCTCCTGGGCGGAAAAGGCGCCCTACGAGATCAAGGGGATTCTCCACTCCGAGATCCTGTTCCTGATCGCCTTCCTCGAAGGTGTTCCGTTCCGCCGCCTGCTCGAATCCGGGCGCGCCCGCGGCCAGAGCACGCTCATGCTATCGCTCGCGCTACCGGATCGGGAAATTGTCAGCATCGAGTTCGATCGCAATTCGCCGGACGTGCCGATTGCCGAAGCGAGACTGCGTGACCGCAAGAACGTGACACTCCTCTACGGCGACGCGCGCCGCCTGCTCCCTGAAATGGTGCGCGAAGGCGATGTCGTGCTGATCGACGGCCCCAAGGGATTCCGCAGCGTGCGGCTGGCAATCACGCTGCTTGCCACCGGCTGCGTTTCGCATGTCTTCGTCCACGACCTTTCCGTCGGCACGTTTGAGCGCGCCTTCATCGACGCCAATTTCCCCGAAGCGCGCTTCAGCGACTGCCGCGACTATGCCGAGACCGGACAAGAGGCCGATCGCGATCTTGGCGATGTGATCCTGCCGACACAGCGGATTGACGGCTTCAGGGGACGCTTCGGCTACGGATACAGCCTGACCGCGCTTCCGTACGTACCGGATCGGCCTTATCGCTGGCTGTTGCTGAAGGCAGTTCTCGCCGACTTTGCCGCCCGGCTGGCTAAACGGTGGGGTTCAGACCGCAGTCCATGCGAATCCTCCTGATCATCCCCGATCTTGACGGCGGCGGTGCGCAGAAGGTCGTGCTCACGCTCGCCGGCGGGCTCGTCGAGCGCGGTCACGACGTGCATGTCCTGCTGATGGAGCACGTCGTAAACTACGATGTGCCGAAAGGCGTCGTCCTGCATTCGCTGACCCCGCCGGGGAGGCGTATGTCGTCGGGCTGGATCGGAAAGCGCTGGCTCGCGTATCGACTGCGCCGCTGGGCGGCGGGCCAGCCGCCGTTCAACCTCATGATCGCAAGCCTCCCCTTCGCGTCGGAGATCGCTTCGCGCGCTCGCCTTGCGCCGATCTGGCACCACGTACACAACTCGCTGGCTAGCGAGATCGATCAGATCTCGCAGACGCGTTCCGCCAAGGCCGCTCGCCGAAAGCGCCGTTATCGGGCGATCTTCGAACGACAACGTCTGGTCACGGTATCCAACGGAATCGCAGACGAAATGCGCGCCCGTCTCGGTCTCGCGCGCGTGCAAACGGTGACGATCTATAATCCGTTCGACTTTGCGGAGCTCCGCCGCCTCGCTGCCCTGTCGGACCCCGACCTGCCGACGGAGCCCTACATCGTCAATGCCAGCCGCTTCGTGCGGCAGAAACGTCACGACGTCCTGCTGGATGCCTACGCCGCGTCGGCCATTCCGCACCGCCTCGTCCTGCTCGTCAACGACGATCCCGCCCTGCGCTATATGATCCGCGCCCGTGGACTCGAAACACGAGTGACGATCGCGGGCTTCCGAACGAATCCATACCCCTGGTTCGCGAACGCAGCGGCACTCGTCCTCAGCTCCGATTTCGAAGGCTTCGGCAACGTGCTGGTCGAAGCGCTCGCCTGCGGCACGCCCGCCGTCAGCACCTGTTGCCCTTCCGGACCGGACGAGATCCTGACGGGCCCGCTCAAGCGCTATTTATCGCCGCCGGGAGATGTCCCCGCTCTGGCACAGAGTATTCGCGATGTCATCCGAGACCCGCCCCCGATCGACGCCGCCAATCTCGAAAGATTCTCGTTGGCACACGCCCTCGACCGCATTGAAGCGCTGGCGCCATAGAGGACAATGCGCCGGAGTCCTGAATTCGGCTTCCGTCGAGTGGGCGGCCTACCAGGGGATCACGCCAAACCGCTTTTGCAGCCGCACTTTCTCGCCATCGCTCTGCGACCGCGATCCGGCATTCTGCTCGATCACGGTGTGCAACGACGCCTCGTGAAATTCGCGGACGACCAGCGGGCGGTTGGATGAGTGACGGAAAATCCTCGCGTTCGGATTCGCGGTCTCGATCCGCAGAAGGCCCTGTCTCGCCTGCTTCGCTTTCCGCCGGCCAAACAAGGTGTCGAGAACGGTAATCCGCCGCAATGAGTCGAGAGAAGGTGCCGCGGCTTCCACCAGATGAACGCGCTCGAATGCCCGCTCGTTCAGACGCCCCAGCCATTCGGTGTCGATGTGCCACCGATAGCTTTCGTCGAAATGGCCCACCGCGTCCCAGACGGAACGGGGCATGAACCAGCTCGACGGAGTCGGATAATCGATGATCCGGCGTACCCTCCCCGCCGAATCCACCTCGATCTGGCTCGACGACACGAACGCCTTTTCCTGAGACGCCTCGAGCGCGATCTCGAAGAACTGCGGCTCCCACTGATCGTCGTCCTCCAGGATCGCCACATAGTCCCCGGCGATATGCTCGGCAGCAGCATTCAGCGCGACGGCATGAGACGTGCCGCCGCTGTTGACGAACTCCACGCCAAGCTCCCTGGCGACATCCTCAGGCGCTTCGACGCCGGCATCGATGCCGATCAGGATTTGCGGGCGCAGTCGACCGGATACGATCAGGCTCTGCCGCAGGATCGACAGGACCGCTCTGCGGAAAAAATACTCTTCGCGCGCACCATCGGAGAATTTCTGAAGCCGCGAGGGAATCAGGATGGAGACGGTCGTCATTGCGATACACGCCTGCGGTTCACCGGGCGGGGCTCAATAGGCGGGCCGCAGGAACGGAGAGCGCAACAGCATCCGGAGCGCCGCCCGCGGCAGAGAGCGGGCGGCGCGCCAATTGAATGCAACCGCATCCGCATCGTCCTGCGCGATAGAATAGCCATTGTCATGAAGCAGCTGCCGGACTTCCCGCCGGTCGGCACCGCTCAAGTGCTTCAGTTCATAAAGCACGACGGGCGGGCGCAATCGGTTGAAATCGATCGAGCGCAGGATCGTGGCGTCGTGTCCCTCCGTATCGACCTGTAGAATGTCGACCACCGGATTGCCTATTCTGGCGAGCAGCCCGTCGACCGTCTCGCACTCCACCTCGATCTCGACGATGCGGCTTTCAATATCCGGAATGAGCTTCGAATGCGCCAGGATGATGTCCCGGTGGAACGAGCCGAGATGATCGTAGTATGCCGGCAGCGTCCCGCTGGAATCGTGCGCAATCGCATAGAACGTCGTCTTGCCGGGCCGGTCGCTGATCGCGAGCCGCTCACATCGTACATTCGGGTATTTTTTCAGGTTTTGCTCGAGGCGTTCGAACAGGTAGGGGACGGGTTCGACATAGACTCCCCGCCATCCGTACTTGTCGACGTGATCCCTCACCGGGTCGCCGGCCGCCGCGTCATTCGCCCCGATCGCGACGAAGAAGACGTCCGCGCGATCCTTCGCGACCGCCTGAAGGAACCGGCGCCGGAAGCGGCCGAGTCTCCGGCCTGCGCGCTCTCGCATACTCCGCCACTTCATCGTGCAGCCGTCAGTGTTGAATGCTCGCGCGATACCAGTCGACCGCGCGTGAGATTCCATCATGGATGGATGTCTTGGCCTGCCAGCCGAGCACCTGTTGCACGCGCGTCACATCAAGCATCCGCTTCGAAACGCCCACGAAGCGGTTCGTATTGAATTCGATCCGCCCCTTGAAGCCTGCGGCCTCGCCGATCCATTGCGCGATATCGCCAATCTTGTAGGCCGCGCCGGTCCCGAGATTGAGAACGGTCTCCTCCGAGCGCACCGCCGCCGCGATGATGCCATCCACAGCATCGTCGACATAAAGAAACTCACGCTCCTGCCGCCCGTCTCCCCAGACCTCGACGGTCGGCTCCCCGTTCTGCACCGCGCGGACGAATTTTCCGACCAGCGCACCCATGACATGACTGTCGACCGCAAAGCTGTCACCGGGCCCATAGATCGTGGGCAGGATCACGCTGGTCGCCGAAAGCTCGTGCTCCATCCGATACGCACGCTGACCAACCAGCATCGCCTTCTTCGTGAGGGCGTAAGCGAACAGATAGTCCTCGGGCTCCGTCCCGTACAACTCGGTCTCCGGATGCGGATCGCTGTGCGACGGATACATGCAGTACGATAGAACGCTGGTGAGCTTGGCAGCCGGAAAGAAGCGCTTCCATGCTTCCAGCAGGTTCACGTTGATCGACATGTTGACGAAGAACTGTGTCGCCGGATGTCGCACCGGCCAGTCGCCGGCCCGGTAGAGCGCCGCCAGATGGATGATGTGATCGCAGTCGAACGACCAGTGCAGCTTCTCCGCCCAGTCGAACACCGCCGTGCGGTTAGCGAGATCCGCGTCGCGCGAGCCGATGCCATGCACCTTCACGTCAGGCCCGAAGCGTTCGCGGATGACCTCGACCAGCCGGCGGCCGATAAAGCCGGTAGCGCCGGTGACCAGAACATTGCGCATGCGATGCTCGCTCATGAGTCCCCGGTTCAGCGCACCGCCTCACCGCCCACGATCCGCAAGGACGGAACGGGAATGATGAAGTGCCCACCCGCCTTCAGATAGTCCTTGTATTTCTCGATCAGATAGTCGGCGAAATTCCAGGACAGGACGAGATAATAATCGGGCTGCTGCTTCAGGGCGGCCTCATCCACCACGGGAATGTGCGCGCCCGGCGAAAGCCGCCCGATCTTGAAGGAGTTCACCTCCGTCAGGCACGATACAAGATCGGGCCCGATGTTGCAGAAGTTGAGCAGTGTCGAGCCCTTGACCGGCGCGCCGAGCCCGAAAACCGTCCGGCCCTCCGCTTTCAGCTTCACCAGCAAGGCTCGCAGGTCTTCCATGTTGCGGCGGACATCGTCGGCGAACCGTTGATAACGCTCGAGGGTCATCAACCCGGCGTCCCGCTCGGAAGCGATGGCCTCGGTCACGCGCGCGCTCGTCTTCGCGGGATGCCCCTCGCGGCCGACATAGACCACGAATGATCCGCCATGGATCGGATAAAACTCGACATCGAGGAGGCGCATCCCGTGCGACTTGAACAAATGGTCAAGCGCGCCGATGGAATGGATGCAGGAGTGCTCATGGTAGAAATGGTCGAACTGCAGGTTCTCGATCAGATGCTTCAGGTTCACGCCCTGAACCAGAAAGACCGTATCATCGTCCATGACGGCGTCGATGCCGTCGAGGAAGTCGTGCAGGTCCGGCACGTGATAGAAAACCGCCGTCGCCGTAATGAGGCGAGGCACGAGCCCCAGCGATCGCAGCGCGGTTCCGGTTTCCTTGTTGAAATATGCGCGACCCACCACATGGCCCTTGGACCGCGCGAGTTCGCCCACGCGCTTTCCGGGATCGATGCCGAACACGCACATTCCCTGCTCGGCAAACGCTGACAGCAGCGTCCCGTCATTGCAGCCGATGTCGAGCACCAGATCGCCACGCTTCAGCCCGGCAAAAGCGACCGCCTGCGGCGCGAGGCGGCGAAAGTGCTCCACCACCGGCGTGTTCACGCCCGTGATATATGGATGATCGTCGAAGAGGACCGACGCCGGCGGAAATTCCGCAATCTGCACCTCCCAGCAGCGGTCGCAAACCAGCATCTCCAGCGGAAATTTCACTTCCGAGGCGACCTCATCGGCGGTGACGAACTGATTTCCGTTCGGTTGCAGCCCGAGATCGATCACCCGATGCAAGCCGGAGCCCGCGCAGTTCATACATTTCGTGCGTCGCATGAATTTCTACTTCGGCTGGGAGAGCGTCTGATGCGGCGGTGAGCTTGAATGAGAAAGCCCCGCCGCTCACTCGTTTCCGTAGGTCCGGCGGAATGCCTGCTCTCGCTTGAGCGTCTCCAGATCACACACAACCATTTCTTTTACAAGCTCGCCGAACGGCACCACAGGCCGCCAGTTGAGCGCCTTGCGTGCCTTGCTGGCATCGCCGAGCAACTCGTCCACTTCCGTCGGCCGAAAATATCGCGGATCGATCCTGACCAGAACCGCGCCGGTTCGTGCGTCGCGGCCACACTCCTCCGTCCCCGCCCCTTCCCACGCAATCGTCCGGCCGACCTCGCGAAACGCCAGTTCCACGAACTCCCGCACCGAATGCGATTCCCCGGTGGCGAACACGTAGTCGTCGGGCTCCGGCTGCTGCAGCATCCGCCACATCCCCTCGACATAATCGCGTGCGTGTCCCCAGTCCCGCTTGGCGTCGAGATTGCCGAGAAAGATCGTGCTTTGCAGACCCAGCTCGATCGCGGCAACCCCGCGCGTGATCTTGCGCGTCACAAAGGTCTCGCCGCGGATCGGACTCTCGTGGTTGAACAGGATTCCATTGGACGCATGAAAGCCGTAGGCCTCCCGGTAGTTCACCGTGATCCAGTAGGCGTAGAGCTTGGCCGCGGCGTAAGGAGATCGCGGATAGAACGGCGTCTTTTCGGTCTGCGGGATTTCCTGAACCTTGCCGAACAGCTCGGAAGTCGACGCCTGGTAGAAGCGCGTGGTCGCCCCGAGATCGAGAATGCGGATCGCTTCCAGCATGCGCAGCGTGCCGAGCGCGTCGGCGTTCGCCGTGTACTCCGCCGTCTCGAAACTGATGCCAACGTGGCTCTGCGCGGCGAGATTGTAGATTTCGGTGGGACGGGTCTGCTGCAGCAGACGGATCAGATTCGTCGAATCCGTCATGTCCCCATAGTGCAGGAAAAAACGCACGCCCTCTTCGTGAGGATCCCGGTAGAGATGATCCACCCTGCCGGTATTGAAGGAGGAAGACCGCCGCTTGACGCCGTGAACGATGTATCCCTTGGAAAGCAGCAGCTCCGCCAGATACGCTCCGTCTTGCCCTGTTACTCCGGTAATGAACGCAACAGGAGCTTTCTCCCCACTCACGGCAACTTCCTCCACGACCGACGCCGAACTTATAGCCCCAACGGACAGCGGCAAAGAAATTTGTCGGCCGCCAAGCCGCACAAACCTCTGCGGACTATCGCAAGCTCATTTCTTGTAATGCTCGCGGTACCATTCGACGAACCGGTCGACCCCCTCGGCCACCGGCGTCGACGGCCGGTAGCCGGTGAGCCGCTCGAGCAGGTCGGCGCTCGCAAACGTGTCGCGGATATCGCCCGGCTGCATCGGCAGGAGCTGACGCACTGCTCTCTTTCCGAGCTTCCGCTCGACCGCCTCGACAAATTCCAGGAGATGCACCGGCACGCCGCCGCCGACGTTCACGACGCGATAGGGCGCCGCCGGGCTGAGTGAATCGAGCCCATCCGTTTCATGCGCGTGCTCGTGCGACGGCACGCAGGCGACAAGCCGCACCATCGCCTCCACCAGGTCGTCGATATAGGTGAAGTCGCGCGACATGCGGCCTTCACCGTAAATCTGCACCGGCCGGTCGTGCAGGATCGCATCCACGAACTTGAACAGCGCCATGTCCGGCCGCCCCCACGGACCGTACACCGTGAAGAAGCGCAACGCCGTGGTCGGAATGTTCCACAGATGCGCGTAGGAATGCGTCATCAGCTCGCCCGCCCGTTTGCTCGCCGCATAGAGCGTCAGCGGATGGTCGGCCTGCTCCGTTTCGTGAAACGGCATGTCCTCGTTCGCGCCATAGACCGAGCTCGTCGAGGCGAACAGGAAATGCCGCACCGGATGGCGCCGCAGGAGTTCGAGCAGACTGAATGTACCGTGGATGTTGGCGTCGATATAGGCGCGCGGGTTCTCCAGGCTGTAACGCACCCCCGCCTGTGCCGCGAGATGCACGACGACCTCCGGCTTCGCCGCCTCGAAGACCGCCGCGAGTCGCTGCTCGTCCTCGAGCATCGCCACATGCGCGGTGAAACGATTGGATTGGGAAAGAAGCGCGTGGCGCCGCTCCTTCAACGTCACGTCGTAATAGGGCGTGAGCCCATCGACACCGAAAACGATGTGCCCGTCCGCAAGAAGCCGCTTCGCCAGATGGAAGCCGATGAATCCGGCGGTGCCGGTAATGAAATAGCGCAAGTGGCGGGCTCGTATGGCTTTAGGAACGGAATGCCTCAATGGAACTTTGATCTAGCACCGGCCTGGAGCCGCAACAATTGGCGGGCACGGCCATCGTCGCCGCACCCTTAATGGTTGAAATTATCGGGAAAACCGCTACCGGCGCGGGTTCCCCGCGCCGGTATGCAAGGCCTCTTCAGAAGCGAAGGTTCAGGCCCGTCCGCACAATATGGGATTTGAAGTCCACGTCCGGCGTCGGCACACCGCATGCGGCACAATCGAAGCTGCCGAGATCGACATAGAGATATTCGGTCTTCCAGCTCATCCGGTCGGTGAATGCGTATTCGGCGCCGACGCCGGCCGTCCAGCCGACGCGCGTATCGCTGTCGGAGCCGATCCCCGGCACGTTCGCTTCCACCTTGCCGAACGCGACGCCACCCGTGACGTACGGCAGGAAGCGGTCCACCGCATAGCCGAGCCGCCCGCGGACGGTGCCGAGCCACGGCACATCTGTTTCGCAGGCAAAGGCGCCGCAGGCGGCGCTGCCGTTCATGTCGGTCCAGTTGATGTCCGCCTCAAGGCCGAACACCGTCTGCCCGACCTGGTAGTTCACGCCGGCAAGTCCGCCGAGCAGCCAGCCATCCGCGTCGAACGTGCCCGTCCCGTCGATCGGCGCATCAAATTGCGAACGTCCCCAGCCGTAGCCGCCATGCAGGCCGACATAGAAGCCGCTCCAGTCGAAGATCGGCGGAGGCGGCGCCTTCACGATAGCCTCCTGCGGCGGTCGCCGCACCGGCATGTCGGCTGCAAGCGCCGAGTGGCCGGCGAAAGCAAGCGCCATCGTCGTCGCGATCGCAGTTTGAAACAGGCGGCTCATTGCAAGTCTCCGCAAACGTTGATCCATGTCTTTTCGGCAGCAGCAGCTATCGGCCGAATGTGCCCGCAACGCGTCCGCGGTGCGGCGGCTGTCCGGCCTCCGCGTGGCGTTCAATCACGAATGATTTCGATAATTTCGCTGGTCTCCGGATCGACGAGCGCGATCTCGTCCTCGAACTGCACGTAGCGATAGCGTCGCACCTCCGGCACGTCGACATAAACCTCCTCGGGGAATTCGTAGAGTTCCACCGAAGACGGAACCGGCGCGCCGACGCGCAACTCGACGCTCGGCCGCTGCACGACAACCCGCTCGCGCAAGACATGCCGCCGGATCACGGTTCGCTCCGTCGGCGACAATTCGACCACGGCAGGCCGTTCGATGATGGTCGTCGTCTGTGCGGAAGCGACGGACGCTCCCGCAAGAACTGCGAGTGCAACAACGGATACGGGAAACACTGAGCGCATGACGCCCTCCTCTGGTGTCGGTGTCGAACGCGACTGCCGGGTGATCGTTCCGGGAACAGAAGCAAATTCGGCCGCGCAAGGCGCGGCCGCCCACACCACCTGGGTTTGGCGTCAGCGCGACTTGTCGGCGATCACGGCGCGAATGGCAGGATCCGGGCCGATGTCTTCTGCGCGCTCGATCGAGAGCTCGGCGGCGAGCCGGTTGCGCGCGCGGTTGACCCGGCTCTTGATGGTGCCGACCGCGCACTCGCAGATGTTCGCCGCTTCCTCATAGGAGAAGCCGGACGCACCCACGAGAATCAGGGCTTCGCGCTGGTCCTGCGGCAGTTTCGCGAGCGCTATCCGCATCTCCTTGAACTCGAGCTTGTCGTCCTGCTCGGGATGCGCAACGAGATTATCGGAATAGCGCCCGTCGACATCTTCGACCTCGCGCTTCCGCTTGCGGTATTCCGAGCGGAACAGATTGCGCAGGATCGTGAACAGCCAAGCTTGCAGGTTCGTGCCGGGCTGGAAGGAATCGATGTTTGCCAGCGCGCGCAATAATGTTTCCTGCACGAGATCGTCGGCGCGGTCGACGTTCCCGCTCAATGAGATCGCGAAAGCGCGCAGCTTCGGTATTGCCGCAAGAATCGCATCCCGCAGCGAATCGTCGATCTTCATGACTGGGTTTCCCTGTCGTCGTCGCGTTGTTCGAGTTGCCTCAGCAACTCGGCAAAACGATCCGGCACCCCCTGTCGGACGACCTCGTCGTACATAGCCCGCAACTGCTGGCCGATTTTCACCTGGGTCTCTTTATCGAGCTTACCCGGCCGTTGTTCGGCCACGTTGGGGCCTCCAGAGAGCATGGAATCACGCCTGGACCTGCTGTTCATCGTCTCAATCCTTGCGACCCCAAATCGGCAAAATCCCTCATTTCGGGTACTATTTTAGGGAATAACGATAGGATGCAACTCAGGTTCCGTGCCTAGGGAACTTTATTTTGCATCCGCGCGTTTTCCTTACATCTCGGACCGGCTAGCCGAATTGGGAGGGTATTTTGTCCAAATCGCAGACTGTTGCTCGGCACCTGCCGTTCCTGCGCCGTTATGCGCGGGCGCTCAGCGGAAGCCAGAGCTCGGGTGACGCCTATGTGACCGCCGTATTGGAAGCGCTTTATGAGGACCCGGCCCGTTTGCCGGAGGGAGAAGACCCCCGGATCAGCCTCTACCGGGTATTCACGAAAATCTGGAATTCCGTGCCGCTGGCCGGGGCGGCCGATACCTCGCAATCGCAGATGCCGGCCGAATTGCGGATTGCCCGGCTCACGCCGCAGCCGCGCCAAGCTTTTCTCTTGATCTCCCTTGAGGGATTCTCCGAGGAGGAGGCCGCGAGCATCCTTGAGGTTGATGTGCCGGAACTGCGCGGGATGCTTGATGCCGCCGGCCGCGAGCTCGCCGACGAAATTGCCACGGACGTCCTCATCATCGAGGACGAGCCCCTGATCGCAATGGACATCGAATCGCTCGTGGAGCGGCTCGGCCATAACGTCATCGGCATCGCACACACGCACCGCGAGGCGGTGAACCTGGCGAGCCGCCGCCGGCCCGGCCTTGTGCTTGCGGATATTCAGCTCGCCGACGGCAGCTCCGGCCTCGACGCGGTGAACGAAATGCTGAAGCAGTTCGAGGCGCCCGTGATCTTCATCACGGCCTATCCCGAGCGCTTCCTCACCGGCGAGCGGCCGGAGCCTGCGTTCCTGATCCCCAAGCCGTACCAGCCGACGACGGTCTCCGCGGTGATCAGCCAGGCGCTCTTCTTTGAGCGGAAGGCGCACCGACCGCCGACGCAACACGCGACCGCGTAAACGGCAACGCAATTTCAAGTCGGCCGCGCCCGTGATGTGCGTTCGCGTACGTTCGTCACGGGCGCAGCCGTTGACCATGCCGGCTACTGCAGCCGCTTGGCCCACTCGTCGATCTGCCGTTCCGCTTCGTCCTTGGCAAGGCCGTACCGTTCCTGCAGGCGACCGGCAAGTTCGTCGCGCTTGCCCTGAACGACATCGAGATCGTCGTTCGTGAGGTTGCCCCACTGCTGCTGCGCCTTGCCCTTGAGCTGTTTCCAGTTGCCTTCGATCCGATCCCAATTCATTGGCCGCTCCTTTCGATTCAAGTTTGAGGAAGTTGGCGTTTTCCTGCTTGGCAAACACGCTTCCCCGGCCGACCGTTCCGCAAACCTCCAGAACGAACCGGGCGCAGCCGGTAAAACGCGGCTGCGCCCGAGGAACCGGCGGCTCTAGGGGAGGGTCTAGATGGATTGCCGGTTCTGAAGACAACGCCGCTCCCCGCAACGGGTTCCGCCGTCATAAGCCTTTCGTATTGACCCTTCCGGAACCGGCGCGATGCCTGCGCGTTTTTACGGGAGTGAGATGCTCACTCGAGCAACGGATTCCTCTTCAACAAGGGAGAGAAAAAGATGTCAAAACGATTGACCTTGCTTGCGACGGTCGCGGCCCTAGCGATCACACCGGCGCTGGCGCAACAGCCCTCGACCCCGTCGACGCAAGAGTCGGCGCCGCAGGCGCAGCAGTCGACTCAGCCTTCGGAGAAATTCGTTTCCGCGCAATCCACCGATGAATGGATGGGATCGGATGTCATCGGCATGCGTGTCCGTGGCGGTGGCGACGAGAACATCGGCTCGATCAGCGATCTGCTGATCGACAAGGATGGCAACGTGAAGGCTGCAGTCATCGGTGTCGGCGGCTTCCTCGGGATCGGCCAGAAGAACGTCGCCGTGTCCTTCGACTCGCTGAACATTCAGCGCAATGCCGAAGGCAATCAGGAAGCGCGGCTTGCCTTGAGCAAGGAAGAGCTGGAAGGCGCGCCCGACTTCAAGGAATACGAACCCCCGCGCGCAACCGGCGGAAGCGGAAGCTCCGGCAGCGGCACCTCGAAGCCCGGCGGCCTCTGATCATTGAATATCACCAAGGTGCTGAAAGCAGGACGCCGCCACCTTGTGGCGGCGTCTTTTTCGTTGCGGTTGCGCGTCACTTGATGTTGCGCGCGAACGGGTTGGCGAAGCCGCCGCCCTTGGCCGCCTGCCCGCTGTTCTCCGTGGCAGCAGGCGCTTCCGTGGCGGAAGACGCAGGCGGCACCGGCGCGAGCGACGGCCGCGACACGGTCTTGCGCGCGCTGTCGCCCTTCATCACGTGATAGCTGAGCTCATCGGGGTCCTGCAGGTCGGGGACCTTCCAGCCGTCGATGTCGTATTCGGCCATGCACTGCTCGGCGTAGCCCGTGAGCTTGGCCGCCGTGCCGTTGGCGTACGCGGTGAACAGCGGGAAGCGCCGGATCTCCTCGATCGAGCCGCCATAGTTGATCTCGTAAAGCTCGTGCCGGGCGCCGAATTCCGTCCCCACCGCGTCCCACAGGAGCTTCAGGAGCTTCGCGCGGTCGACCGCGGTATAGCCGTTCGATCCGCGCATGTACTTGTCGATATAAGGCCGGATCTCCGGGCTCTTGAAGTCCCGCGCTGACGACGTGAGGAAGATCAGGCCTGAGGCCACCGTCGCCTCGATGATGTACTTGATCTTCGAGTACGCGAAGCTCGACAGCACGTGATAGGCGTGTCCCGCCTCGAGGTCGGGCAGGAGATACTTCCCTTCCCACGGCTGCGGGTTCTTCACCATCGCGTCCGAGAGTCCCCAGAACATGTTCCGCCAGCTCAGCACTTCGCCGACGTTCGCCTGCACGCCGCGATAATCCTTGGTGCCGGCCGCCTCCGTGGCTTTCAGGAGAAGCCCCGCGATGAAGTCGAGCTTGGTCGCGAGCCGCGTGCAGGCATGCACGTAAAGCCGTGGCAGGAAGCCGGTCTGCGGGAAGAAGTTGTTCGCCTTCTCCACGTCGCCATAGAGGAAGATGTTCTCCCAGGGCACCAGCACCTTGTCCATGATGAACACGGCGTCGTTCTCGTCGAGCCGCGACGACAAGGGATAGTCGAAGGGGCTGCCCATCGCGGTCGACGTCATTTCGTAGGACGTCCGGCAAATGAGCTTCACCCCCGGCGCGCCGGTCGGGATCATGAAGATCGTCGCGAACTTCTTGTCGCCGACCGGGATCAACCCGTGGTGCGCCACGAACGTGTAGTTCGTCAGCGCCGAGCCTGTCGCCACCACCTTGGCGCCGGAGATGATCACGCCCGCGTCCGTCTCCTTCTCGACGTGCATGTACACGTCGCCCACTTCCTGCGGCGGCTTGTTGCGGTCCACCGGCGGATGAATGATGGCGTGGTTCACGAACGGCACCCGCTCCTGGCAGAACGTGTACCAGCGCTTCGCGTTCTCGCTGTAGGGCGCGTAGAAATCCACTTTCGCCCCGAGCGTGCCGAGGAACGACGCCTTGTAGTCCGGCGCGCGGCCGAGCCAGCCATAGGTGAGCTTGCTCCACTCGGCGATCGCGTCCCGACCCTGGATCAGTTCCTCCGGCGTGGTCGGCGCCTTGAAATACGCCTGCGTCATGCCGCCGTTGCCGGTATCGGTCGGCACCATCAGCTTGTCGCGATGCTTCGGGTCGTGCATCGCATCATAGAGCCGTGCCACCATCCGCGCCGTGTTGCGGAAGGCGGGATGCTCCGTGATGTCCTTCACCCGTTCGCCGTAGATGTAGACTTCCCGGTTGTCGCGCAACGACTCCAGGTACTCCGCGCCGTTCATCGGCCGCGTGAACCGGAGCTTCCCTGTCGACTCGGGACGGTTGGCGTACGCAATCTGCTCTTCAAGCACTGCAGCCTTGGACATGGCTGATCCTCTCCCTAAGCGTTTTCCCGCGTATGGCGCGGTTTCTGTTTGTGTTTCATCCTCTTCCAACTTGGCCCGTTCGTCCACCTCGCCGGTGACGCATCATCTGCAGGGTGAATCTGCCCAAGCCCGGCACGCCTCGGCGTCATTCAATTGATTGAAAAACATAGAAAATTTACCCAACGCAAGTCAGCATGGCGAACGTCCCGGGCTTGCCTTGCGGAGCGGGCACGCCAATCCCATCGATGGACGCCTTTAGGCTGTCCCCCTTTCAAACAGGCGGACATGGGTGAGCGCGACGGTCAGAGAATCGCCGCGCCCGACGACCTTCTCCTGCGGCAGGTCGAGCTCAAGCGCCGGCAACCGTTCGGAGACGACCAACTCCACGCGCCGCTGCGCTCCCGCGCGGCGCATATTGCGCACCACGCCCGAAATCGCTTCTGGCGCTCCTGATTGCGCCAGAACGAGGTCGTTCGGCCGCACGAACAGAATGGCGGAGCCCGACGGACTACCCTGCAAGTTCGCGGGACGAATGCGTTGCTCGCCGACGACCAGCGCGCCGTCCTCGATTTCGACCGGCACCTGCACGGCTTCTCCGATGAATCCCGCCACGAAGGGCGAAGCCGGCCGGTCATAGATGTCGTCGGCGGTCCCGACCTGCTCGATCTTGCCGTTACTCATCACGACCACCCGGTCGGCCAGCTCCAGTGCCTCTTCCTGGTCGTGCGTGACGAAGATGGTGGTATGCCCGATCCGCTCATGCAGATCTCGCAGCCAGCGCCGCAGTTCCTTGCGCACCTTGTAGTCGAGCGCGCCGAACGGTTCGTCGAGCAGCAGGATGCGCGGCTCGATGGCGAGCGCGCGTGCCAACGCCACCCGCTGGCGCTGACCGCCCGAAAGCTGGGCGGGATAGCGCCGCTCGAGGCCCGAAAGCTGCACGAGATCGAGCAGCGTCAGCACGCGCTCGCGGATGCCGGCAGCCGAATGTTGATGGCGATGCGAGCCGACGCGCAGACCGAACGCCACGTTGTCGAACACGGTCATATGCTTGAACAAGGCATAATGCTGGAACACGAAGCCGACATTGCGCTCCTGCACGGTCTTGCGCGAAGCGTCTTCGGCGCCGATCGCCACGCGCCCGGAATTCGGAAACTCGAGCCCGGCGATCACGCGCAGCAGCGTGGTCTTGCCCGAACCGGACGGGCCGAGCAGCGCGATCAGCTCACCGCCCGCGATTTCGAGCGAGACGTCGTGCAAAGCGGCCGTCTCTCCGAACGCCTTCACGACGTTCTCGATCCTCACGTCGACAGGCACGCCTTTCACCCGCAAGCTCCCTTTCGAGATATCCCGCTTAATGGCGCGCATTGGCGAAAAGCTCGGCGCCGAACCGCCATTCGAGCACCGTTTTCACGATGAGCGTCAAGAGTGCGAGAAGCGCCAGCAGCGAGGCGACGGCGAACGCTGCCGCCCATTGATAGTCGTTGTAGAGAATCTCGATATGCAGCGGCATCGTGTTGGTGAGACCGCGGATATGTCCGGACACCACCGACACCGCGCCGAACTCTCCCATTGCACGCGCGTTGCAGAGGAGCACGCCGTACATCAATCCCCATTTCACGTTGGGCAGCGTCACCCGCCGGAACGTCTGCCATCCGCTCGCGCCAAGCGAGATCGCCGCTTCCTCATCCTGCGTGCCCTGCTCCTGCATCAGCGGAACGAGCTCGCGCGCAACAAACGGAAACGTCACGAAGATTGTTGCCAGCACGATCCCGGGGACGGCAAACACGATTTGAATGCCGTAACTCTGCAAATAGGCGCCGAAGTACCCCTGTGTGCCGAACAGGATCACGTAGACGAGCCCGGAAATCACCGGCGAAACAGAGAACGGCAGATCGATCAGCGTGATCAGGAGGCTCTTGCCTCTGAACTCGAACTTGGCGATCGCCCACGACGCAGCAACCCCGAAGATCATGTTTGCCGGCACGGCGATCGCGGCCACAACCAAGGTCAGCCAGATCGCGGCCCTCGAATCCGGCTCCGTGAGCGCGGCGAGGTATGCGTCGAGGCCGCCGGCGAACGCCTCGACGAACACAACGACAAGCGGAAAAACAAGAAAGAGCGCAAGAAACAGCAGCGCCACCGCGATCAGCAGACGGCGCACCAGCGGCGTCTCGCTCGTTGCGGTGATGCTGTGCGAGGAGGCGTGCAGCGCAATCTCAGACATTGCCGAATCTCCGCCGCGTCCACGCCTGAATGAGATTGATCACGAGAAAAATGGCGAACGATATCGCCAGCATGATCGTGGCAATCGCGGCCGCGCCCGCGTAATCGAATTCTTCCAGGCGAATGACGATGAGCAGCGGCGCGATCTCGGTCCGGTAAGGAAGATTGCCGGCGATGAACACCACCGACCCGTATTCGCCCACCGCGCGAGCAAGCGCCAGCACGTAGCCGGTCAGGAGCGCCGGCAGCAGCATTGGCAGCAGCACCTTGTAAACGGTTTGCCACCGTTTCGCGCCGAGCGTGGCTGCGGCCTCCTCGATTTCCCGGTCGATGTCCTCGAGCACGGGCTGGATTGTCCGCACGACGAAAGGGAGGCCGATGAACGTCAAGGCAATCATCACACCCGCCGGCGTGTACGCGATCTGAATGCCCCAGGGCTCCAGGAACCGCCCGATCCAACCGGTTTGGGCGAAGATCGCTGTGAGCGCGATGCCCGCCACCGCCGTCGGCAGCGCAAACGGCAGGTCGACCAGCGCGTCGATTACCCGGCGGCCCGGAAATCGATACCGCACCAGCACCCACGCGACGATCAGGCCGAACACGGCATTGACACTCGCCGCGACCAGCGATGCCCCGAACGACAGACGCAGCGCTGCGACAACGCGATCGTTGGTCGCGATGGTCCAGAACTGCTCCCACGACAACGCCGTCGTGCGCAGGATCAGCGCCGCCAGCGGAAACAACACGATCAGGCTGAGATAGGTGACTGCAAAGCCGAGCGTGAGCCCGAATCCGGGCAGCACGCTCGGCCGCCGCCACGCCGCAGACGCGGCAATCGTGGTCATCGAGTTTGCCCGGCCCTCAGCGCTTGTAGATCTGGTCGAAAGTGCCGCCGTCGCCGAAATGCTCGGGCTGCGCCTTCGCCCATCCCCCGAACAAGGGATCGTCGATCGTAATCATCTCGATTTCCGGAAAGCGAGCCGCATCCTCCGGATTCGCGTGCCGGCGTTGATAGGGGCGGTAAAAGTTCTTGGCCGCGATGCGCTGCCCTTCGGGCGAATAGAGATATTCGAGATAAGCTTGCGCCACTTCCCGGGTGCCCTTCTGGTCGACAACGGCATCCACGAGCGCGACCGTGGGCTCGGCCTGCGTCGAGATCGACGGCACGACGATGTCGAACTTGTCCTCGCCGAGCTGCTTGATGGCGAGGAAGGCTTCATTCTCCCATGCGAGCAGCACGTCGCCGATATTGCGCTGGGCAAAGGTCGTGGTCGATCCCCGCGCGGCGGTGTCGAGCACCGGCACATTCCGGTAGAGCGCGGCGACGAACGCCTTCACCTTCTCGACGTCGCCGCCGAACTTCTTGTTGGCGAAGGCCCAGGCAGCAAGATAATTCCAGCGCGCGGCGCCGGATGTCTTCGGGTTTGGCGTGATCACCTGCACGCCCGGCTTCACGAGGTCGTCCCAGTCCTTCAGGCCCTTCGGGTTGCCCTTGCGCACGAGGAACACCATGGTCGAGGTGTAGGGTGCGCTGTTGTTCGGCAGACGCTGGCGCCAGTCGGCGGCAATCTTGCCGGAATTCTTCACGATCGCGTCGATGTCAGACTGCATCGCGAGCGTCACGACGTCGGCTTCGAGCCCGTCGATGACGGCGCGGGCCTGGGCGCCGGAGCCGCCGTGCGATTGCCGCACTGATACGGTCTGCCCGGTCTTTTCCCGCCAGTGCTTGGAGAAAGCCGCATTGAACTCGCGATAGAGCTCGCGGGTCGGATCGTAGCTGACATTGAGAAGCTGAGTTTGGGCCAGAGATGGAGCGAGCCCCAGAAGGGTCAAAACAAACGCGGCTCCAGCAAGGCGAAAGGCGCCCGCCGTCAGCCGCGCAGTCGGCCGGTGAAGATTGCTGGACCGTCGTTTTCGACGGCCGGGAGCAGGAGCATGTGGATGTAGAAACATTTTCACGCCTCCTTCATGTGTTGAAGGAATTTCAACATCAAAATTGTAGAAGATGAAAAAATATCTGCAAGCGATCTGTGAAATCACGTGCGCGTGCAAGCACCTAACAACACGATACGTCGGGTCGTTCCGGCGGAACCCACCGTCTCGATCTCTTTCGCTGCCTACATTTTCAGCCGCGCAGCCGCTTGAGCAGTTCCGCGTCCGGATAAGAGTCGGCGGGGAGCCCCAGCTTCTTCTGCGCGTCCTTTACGGCTGAGCGCGTCTGCGAGCCGAGGATGCCGTCGATCTTGCCCACGTCGTAGCCGCGCCGCGTGAGAATCTGTTGCAGTTCGCGAATCTCGTTGTAGCCGAGCGAAGGAATCGCTTTCGCATCGCCGCTCACCCGCGGCGCGCCGGCAAGCCGCGTGCCGAAATAAGCGGCCGTCGTCGCATAGACGAGCGACTGATTCCATTCGAGATAGACCTTGAAGTTCGGATACGCGAGAAACGCCGGACCATACCGCCCCATCGGCAGCACGAGCGACGCCGGCAGATTGTCCGAAGGCAACGAGCCGCTCGCCGCGCGCACGCCCCACGCCACCCACTGCGACCGCGGATGTTGAATTTCCAGGTCGGCTTGGTCCCACGGCAGGTTCTGTGGCACGCGCACTTCCTGCAGCCACGGCTCGCCGCGCCGCCAGCCGAGCTTCTGCATGTAGTTCGCGGCTGAAGCGAGCGCGTCCGCCGAGCTGCGGATGAGATCGCGCCGGCCGTCGCCGTCGAAGTCGACGGCGTATTCGAGATAGTGCGTCGGCAGGAATTGCAGTTGCCCGAGCTCGCCCGCGAACGGCCCGATCATGCTCTCCGGCGACTGGTCACCGCGCTGGATGATCTTCAGCGACGCGAGCAGTTGCTCGCGAAAAAGCTCCGGCCGCCGGCAATCGAACGCGAGCGTCGTCACCGACCGGAGCGTCGGGATCTTGCCCATATAGCCGCCGAAGTCCGTCTCCAGCCCCCAGAAGGCGGCGATCACCGGGCCCGGCACGCCGAACTGCTGTTCGATGCGCTGGAACAGCGCGGCGTTCTGCTTGAGCCGTTGCGCGCCCTGGCCGAGCCGGTAGCCCTCGACCATGCGCCCGGAGAATTCGAGAAACGTCTGCGAGAAGACCTTCTGCCCCCGGTCGCGCCGCACGACCTCCTGATCGAACACGAGGAACGGTGCCGCCGCATCGAGCGTCGCGCGGGAAACACCCTTGCTCTCCGCCTCCTGCTTGAAGTCCGCGAGCCAGCGATCGAAATTGCCGCCGCATTGCTGCGCCGCCGCCTCGCCCGCCGGAGCCAGCGCAGACATCGCGAACAGGATTCCGATCAATGTCTTCTTCATTGCAAGACCTCGCTAAGCGCGCCCGAAAGCCGTGCGCAACATTAAGGGATGATCCAAGGTAGATATGGTCCGCGACGGGCGACGAGCGCCCCCCAAACCGGCGTATCCCATTCCACCGGAGCCAGCGGCCAATGACAAGGGACGCAAGGAAGCAGGACTTCCCGGTGAGCCAGGTTCGGCGATACCTCGAACCCGGCCCCATCGTGCTGGTATCTTCCGCGCATGATGGGCGGTCGAACATCATGACGATGGGCTGGCACACTGTCATGGAGTTCACACCGGCGCTCGTTGGCTGCGTCATCGCGGGCAGCAACTACAGCTTCCGCCTCATCCGCGAGAGCGGCGAATGCGTGATCAATCTGCCGACGACAGCCTTGACCGATACCGTCGTTGCGATCGGCAACACCACGGGGAAGGAGATCGACAAATTCCGGGAGTTCGGCCTCACCGCCGAAGAAGCGCGCGAGGTGAACGCGCCGCTCGTCCGCGAGTGCCACGCGAATTTCGAATGCCGTCTTTATGACGATGCGCTCGTCGCCGAGTACAACTTCTTCATCTTCGAGGTCGTGCGGGCGCACGTGGCGCCCTCGCCGAAGCATCCGCAAACGCTGCACTACACGGGCGACGGCGTGTTCATGGTCGCCGGCAGGATTATCAGCCGCCGCTCGCAGTTCCGGCCGGGCATGTTGTGAACGCCGGACGGCGCTCCGTTGGCGCTACTTGATCAGCGCGCATCCGACCCGCGCGCCCGCGCCGCCGATCGGCTGCGTCAGGTGGTCATCCGGGTTGGCATGAAAAATGATCGCCGAGCCGTCCTCGTCTTCGAGGTTCACCTTCCCGCCCGAGAGCGACACGCCGGCGACCAGGATCTCCGCCTGCGATGAACCGTCCGCCTGCGCATAGATGTTCGGCAGGTCGGAAGGATGCGGCCCCTTCGGATTGAGGAAGCCGTGCTCCTTCCCTTCCGGATTGATGTGTCCCTTCGATTTCGTGAACTCGCTGTGGTCGGAGCAGTCGCCGTGCTCGTGAAAATGCACGCCATGCCAGCCGGGTGAGAGCGCGCCTTTCTCGAGTCCGATCCGCAGCACGATTCCGTGCGGTCCCTGCTTGATCTGCACCGTGCCGATTTTCTCGCCCTTGCCGCCGATCACCTCGGCGCTCTGCTCCTGGGCCACGGCCATGCCGGCGATGAGCCCCGTAGCCACCAGCGTGTATGCGAACTTGCGCAGCATGCGCACCTCCTGTGGCGGTGTTCGCATGCAGAAGCGCTGCCGGCGCCGATGGTTCCATGGCATCGCCGCTTGCGGACGCGATGGATCCGGCGCGCGCGAGGAAATCACGCCGCCAGGACGGCCCGTAAGTCGATCAAATTGCGGAAATTCCTATTCGGCCGCTTCCGCGCGCAGCGTGGCGAACGGGAGATCCAGCTTCTTCCAGACGGATACCAGCGCATCGACCAGTTGGCCGATCAGCTTCTCGTCGTGGAACGGCGTCGGCGTGATACGCAGCCGCTCCGTCCCGCGCGACACGGTGGGGAAATTGATCGGCTGGATATAGATGCCGTGCTCCTCGAGCAGGAGATCGCTCGCCGTCTTGCACGGACCCGCCTCGTTCACCATCACCGGGATGATGTGCGTCTCCGTCGGCATCACCGGCAGGCCGGCGCGCACGAGCGCGTCTTTCGTCTTCTGCACCTGCGCCTGATGTTGCGCGCGCTCGATGCCGGAGTTCTTCAGATGCCGGATCGAGACCTGCGCGGCCGCCGCCACCGCCGGCGGCAATGCCGTCGTGAAGATGAACCCGGGCGCGAACGAACGCACCGCATCGATCACGGTCTGCGAGCCCGCGATATAGCCGCCGACCACGCCGAACGCCTTGCCGAGCGTACCCTCGATCACGTCGACGCGCTCCATCACGCCGTCGCGCTCGGCGACGCCGCCGCCGCGCGCGCCGTACATGCCGACCGCGTGCACCTCGTCGAGATAGGTCATCGCGTTGTAGCGTTGGGCAAGATCGCAGATCGCACCGATCGGCGCGACGTCACCGCCCATCGAATAGATGCTCTCGAACACGACGAGCTTCGGCCGGTCGCCGGCCGCCTGCAGCAATTCTTCCAGATGGGCGAGGTCGTTGTGGCGGAAGATCGCCTTCTCGCGCCCCGAGCGCCGCACGCCCTCGATCATCGAATTGTGGTTGCCGGCATCGGACAGGATGATGCAGTCGGGCAGAAGCTTCGCGATCGTGGCGATGCCTGTCTCGTTCGAGACATAGCCCGACGTGAACACGAGCCCCGCTTCCTTGCGGTGCAAGTCGGCGAGTTCCGATTCAAGATCGACGATCGCGCGGCTGTTGCCGGAAATGTTGCGCGTGCCGCCGGCGCCGACGCCGGTCTTGCGCGCGGTGTCGGTCATCGCCGCGATCACGTCCGGATGGCGGCCCATGCCGAGATAATCGTTCGAGCACCAGATCACGATCTCGCGCGGACCGGCGGGCGTATGCCACAGGGCTCGCGGATAGCGCACCGCGTCACGCTCGATCTGGGTGAACACCCGGTAGCGGCGCTCGGCTCGCAGTTCGTCCAGTGCCCGCGCGAACGCCTGTTCGTAATCCATCGAATCGCCCTGCCGCTTTCCGGAACGCTTCTAAAAACTTTGCCCCTAATGCGCCGTCCAGCGCAATCGGCTTCTGTGTCCTAGGGACCTAAAGTCGCGCGGCCGAACGACCATTGAGGCAGGTCAAGACTCTGGAGCACTTCCATACTGGCCTGCGAACTTTCCCTGGACAAACATGTCGATATGTCGGATATTATCGATAGAAATTGATCGGCCAGGGCTTTCGTATGGTCAAATCCCCTGATTTCGGCGATTCGGCAGCCATCGACGCCCTTTCGGCGCTCGCCAATCCGACGCGCCTCGCCGCATTCCGCCGCCTCGTGACAGCCGGCCCCGAAGGCATGCCTGCCGGCGAGATCGCCCGCCTGCTCAACGTGCCGCACAACACGATGTCCGGACATCTCGCCGAGCTTTCGCTCGCCGGCCTCGTCGATTCGCGCCGCGAAGGCCGCTCGATCATCTATGCCGCCAATCTCGACGGCCTCGCCTGGCTCGTCGGATTCCTTGTCGGCGATTGCTGCGGCGGCCGGCCCGACGCCTGCGGCGATGACCATCCGCTCCTTGCCCGCATTGCCGCGATCACCCAACGGGGAGTAACCGCCATGCCCGAGTCCCGCCCCTACAACGTCCTCATCCTCTGCACCGGCAATTCGGCCCGCTCGATCATGGCCGAAGCGATCCTGAAGAAGCTCGGTGCCGGCCGCTTCAACGCCTATTCCGCCGGCAGCCAGCCGAAGGGCGAAGTCCATCCGGAGGCGCGCGAGCTGCTCACCCAGCTGGGCTATGATGTCTCCTGGGCGCGCTCGAAGAGCTGGGAGGAATTTGCAAAGCCCGGCGCCCCGCAGATGGATTTCGTCTTCACCGTCTGCGACGACGCCGCCGGCGAAGCCTGCCCGGTCTGGCCGGGCCAGCCCATGACCGCGCACTGGGGCATCGAGGACCCCGCGGCCGCCACCGGCACCCACGCCGAGATCCGCGCCGCCTTCGCTGACGCCTATCGCTATCTCTACAACCGCATCTCGATCTTCGTGTCGCTGCCGATCACGATGCTCGACAAGCTGACCTTGCAGGGCAAACTCATCGAGATCGGCGCCATGGAAGGCGCGACCGGCAAGGCGCGCATCCCGCGGGCCGCCGCGGAATGAGGTCTCAACTGCTTGCCTCGGCTCTTTCTTTCCTCTCTCCCCGCTTGCGGGGAGAGGGTGGCGAGCATGGAGCGAGGCGACATGCGAGCCGGGAGAGTGGGGTGTCGTCTGCCGCTCGCTCGGCACCTTCTCCCCACTTGCGGGGACAAGGAAAAAAGAATGCGAGCGCGCTTGATGGCTACGCTTGATCGTCCTCCCCTCTCCGCCCGCCTCACCGCCGAACTCCTCGGCACGCTGCTGCTCGTCGCCGCCGTGGTCGGCTCCGGCATCATGGCCGAGCGATTGACGAAGGACATCGCCGTTGCGCTCCTCGCCAACACCGTCGCGACTGCCGCGATCCTCGTCGTCCTGATCACGATCTTCGCGCCCATCTCCGGCGCGCATTTCAATCCGGCGGTGAGCCTCGTCTTCGCGCTTCGGCGCGAGCTGACGCCGCGCGAACTCGTATTCTACGTTCCGGCGCAAGTGATCGGCGGCATCGCCGGCACCATCGTCGCCCACCTGATGTTCGACCTCGCGCCATTGCTGATCGGCCTGCAGGCCCGCAACGGCGGCTCGCAATGGTTCTCTGAAATCGTCGCCACTTTCGCGCTCGTGCTCGCAATCCTCGGCGGCGTGCGCTTCCGTCCCGACGCCGTGCCCTGGCTCGTCGGCCTCGTCATCGCTTCGGCATACTGGTTCACCGCGTCCACGAGCTTTGCGAACCCCGCCGTCACCATCGCCCGCGGTTTCACCACGACCTTCTCCGGCATTGCGATCGGCGACGTGCCCGGATTCGTGATCGCGGAATTCGCCGGCGCGGTCGTCGCGGCCGTCGCCGCCTTCTTCCTGTTCGCTCGCATGAAGCCCTGATCGGTTCGCCCTGCGCCCACGCATCTGCCCGATGACGGCACGCTCGCCATCCCGTATGGAAGCGCGCGGGTTTCAATCCATCGGGGCAATCGGGCATGACCGCGAAGAATCCTTCCGCCGAACTGATGCAACTCGTGAACGCGTTCCGCGCATCGCGCGCCGTTCACGTCGTCGCCGAGCTCGGCATCGCCGACCTGCTGAAAGATGGCCCACGCAAGGCGGAAGAGCTCGCGGCCGCGACCAGCACCCACCCCCGCGCGCTCTATCGCATTCTCCGCACGCTCGCCGCGGTCGGCGTCTTCCACGAAGGAAGCGAGCGCACCTTCTCGCTCACCGAAGTCGGCCAGTGCCTGCGCTCCGACGCGCCCGATCCCGTGTACGCCTGGACGAGGTTCGTCGGCCGCCCCTACTCCTGGCAAACCTGGGGTGAGTTGCTGCAAAGCGTGCGCACCGGCGAAAGCGTGTTCCGCCACGTGCACGGCTGCGAAGCCTTCGAGTATCGCGCGCGGCATCCGGAGGAGAACCTCCTCTACGACCGCGCCCAGGCGGAGATTTCCCGCGGCATCTCCGACGCGGTGGCGAAATCCTATGATTTCTTCGCGTTCAAGCGGATCGTCGATGTCGGCGGCGGACAGGGCGGCCTGCTCGTCCGCGTGCTCCAAATCTGGGAAAATCTCCGCGGCGTCCTGTTCGACCAGCCGCAGGTGGTCGCCAATGCCGACAAGGTGCTGGCCGCGGCGGGCGTGCTCGACCGCTGCGAGATCGTCGGCGGCAGCTTCTTCGATTCCATCCCCGCGGGCGCCGACGGCTACCTGATGAAGGCGATCGTGCACAACTGGGACGACGAGGCCTCGATCCGGATTCTCCGCAACATCCGCGAGGCCATGCGCCCCGACGGAAAACTCCTGATTGTCGAGCGCGTGGTCGGCGGCCCCAACGAGGACCTCGAAGCGAAGCTCAGCGACCTGCAGATGATGGTCGCGCTCGGCGGACTCGAACGCACACTCGAGGAATTCACCGGGCTTTTCGACGCGTCCGGCTTCCGCCTCGCGCGCGTGGTCCCCACCGGCACGCGCTACGGCATCATCGAGTGCATACCGGCCTGACGTTGGCGAGCCGGGCTCAAGGCTTGTCGCGCTCCAGCAACCCGCCGCCGAAGCCCGGCGCGCGGATTTTCTGCCGTTCCGAAGCCGGCGTCTCCGCGAGGCTCGCGGCCAGCGCATTCTGCAGCATCGCCTGCAGGACCTCGGTCTTCTCCCGGACATCGGCCATGGCGCGATCGAGCGCGTTGCGGTCGAGCGGATCGGCGCGCATCAGCACGAACATGCGCTGCCGCGCTTCCCGCAGATCGGCGGCGGCGGCCCGCACGGTCTGCCGGTCGGCAATCAGCCTGCGCGTGACGTCGCGCCGTACCGACGGCGGATAGGTCTGCATGACCGTGTTGACCGACGTTTCGATACGGCGGTCGATCCAGCGCCCCGCCACAAAAGCCCCGAACGCAAAGAGATTGAGACAGACGGAAATCAGCAGGCAGACAGCCAGGATGATCGTCCGCGTGCGGCCGGTCACAGAAGACCTCCGATGTTGCCGTCGCCCAGCGCCATGCCGACAAGCGGCAGCGGCAGATCGAGCCCGCTTCCCGAGACCACGAAGAGCACGAGCGCAAAACCCGCCGCGAACGAGACCGCCGAAGCCCCCGCCCCCAGAAACCAGAACCCGCGCGTCGGCCAGGCCGCCTCCTCCCTGTCGATCGCCGCAAGCACCGCGCCGATCTCCGCCGCGCCGAACGGCTGCGGCCGCACCGCTTCGGCCACCGTCTGCTCGAACGCCGAAAATTCCGCGAGCATCCGCGCCGCCTCGGCATTTGCGGCGACGAGCGCCTGCGCCGCCGCCCGCGCCTCCTGCGGCCAGCGGTCGAGATTGCCGCCGAAGCGGAGCAGCGCCTCGCTGAATTCTTCTCTTGTCATGTCACGCCTCCTTGTTCTGCATTCTCGCACGCAGGCTCCGGCGCGCTCGCACCAGCAATTGCTCGGCAGCACCTTCGCTCACATTCAGGATCGAGGCGATCTCCGCGTTCGTGCGTTCCCCCTGCACGGCGAGCAACAGCGCGAGCCGCTGTTTCTCGGGTAGCGCGCGGATCATGCCGCGCACCTGGGCGAGATGATCGCGTCCCTCAACCGCGTCGAGCGCGCTCGGCACGTCGGCCGGCGGATCGGGCACCTCGCCGAACGGAATCCAGCGCCGGAGACGCTGCTTTCGCGCATGATCCAGGCACCGATTGGCGACCACGCGATAGAGCCAGGTCGAGAACGCCGCCTTGCCGGGCGTCCACGCGTCCGGCCGGCGCCACAGGAGCAGAAAGACCTCCTGGGCGATATCGTCGGCTTCCGCCGCCCGGCCGGTGAAGGCGAGCGCGAGACCGCGCACGCGCTCGCCGTGCCGCCGCATGAGAACGGTGAAGGCGCGCCGGTCCTGGCCGGCAATCCGTGCGAGAAGGGCTTCGTCTGAGAGCGCCTCATCGCCCCGCGCCTCCACCATGTCGTCATCCCGCGTTCACCAGTAGTATCGGGGCCAGACGCGCCGCGTCACGACCGTATTGCCTTCGGGGCCCGTCACCGCCCGGTAGCTATGGGTCCGGTAGGGCCCACGCACGACGCCGCCCGAGCTCGACCACGTCCGCCCGTTCGGACCTGTCGCCTGCGCGGTGTAACCGCAGGCATGATAGCCGCAGGTCGTGGTCTTCGTCGCGGTGCCGCCATTCGGCCCGTGCCACGTCCGCGTCCAACTGTCGGCGCTGGCGCTGCCCGCGCTTACGAGGAATGCGGTCAGGGCTGCCGCACTGAGGGTCATCAGCTTCGTCATGTTCCGTCCTTTCGTTGCTTGGGGGGATGGTTGAAGGTCAGCGGGCGCCCTCGAGAAAAGCCGCGAACTGCGACTTCGAAAGCGTGGACCCGCCTTTGGCGAGAGCGTCGAACCAGTGGTTGGCGCCGTTCACGAATTCGGCGCGCGAGATCCTGCCGTCGCCGTCCTTGTCGGCTTCGGCGAGCCGCTCGCTCGGCGTCGGCATCTTCGCGCGCAGCTCGGCGATGCGCGCGAGCCGCCCCGCGCGGCGTTCCTGCTGGCGCGCCTGCGCCCGCTCGAACTCCTGCACCGTGACGAACCCGTCGCGGTTCTCGTCGTAGCGGTCGAACGTGCGGCCGCGGAACACCTGGATTTCGCCCTTGTCGATGGCGCCGTCTCGATTGGCGTCCACCTGATCGAACAGGATTCCTGCGAGCGGGCCGAGCTCCTGGGCATGCGCCGCGCCGCCGGCGGCAATGGCCGCGGCCGTCAGCGCGGCCGCAAGCACGCGAGTGGGTTTCATGGTGCGTTCTCCTCAAGTCGAAGATGTCCGGAATTCCGAACCCTTGCGGCTTGAACGGACGCACGCGGCCTCCCCTACGCCGACCCGCAAAAAAATCGTCGGCGCCCCATGCACCGGATTCAGGAACGGCAAAGCCCTCCACCGCCGGCGACCCGGCGCAATGCAGGCCGTTAAGCCTTTCTCAACCATAAAGTCGGCAAATCTTGCCCAGTGGCCCCGCCGGTAAGGGGCCTCGGGGAGATCTGGCGCGTGAACGGACTGGTTGAGTTCGTAAAGGCACTCGGCGCGGCGCGCGTTGCGGCAATGGCCGCGGTCACCGCGGCCCTAATCGGATTCTTCATCATCATCGCCATGCGGATCACGACCCCCGCGATGGCGCCATTGTTCACCGAGCTCACCATCGAGGATTCCAACCGCGTCGTGAAGGAGCTGGAGTCGCAGGGCATCGCCTACGAGCTGCGCGGCGACGGCTCCGCCATCCTGATCCCGAAGGACGAAGTCACCCGCATGCGCATGCGGCTCGCCGAAGCGGGCCTGCCGCGCGGCGGCTCGGTCGGCTACGAGATCTTCGACAAGTCCGACACCCTCGGCACCACCTCGTTCGTCCAGAACGTCAATCACCTGCGCGCGCTCGAAGGCGAGCTTTCCCGCACCATCCGCTCGATCGATCGCGTGTCCGCAGCGCGCGTCCACCTCGTCATTCCCGAGCGCCAGCTCTTCCAACGCGACCGGCAGGAGCCCTCCGCGTCGATCGTGCTCCGCGTCCGCAGCCAGCTTGAATCGTCGCAGGTCCGCGCCATCCGCCATCTCGTGGCGTCGGCCGTCCGCGGCCTGAAGCCCGAGCGCGTGTCGATTGTCGACGAGCAGGGCCGCCTGCTGGCCGACGGCATCGGCGCCGAGCAGGCCGGCATCGCCCCCGCGCTCGACGAGCGCAACGTCGCCTTCGAACAGCGCATCAAGAACCAGGTGGAATCGATTCTTTCGTCGGTTGTCGGACACGGGCGCGCGCGCGTCACCGTCCACGCGGAGCTCGATTACACCCGCATCCAGCAGACGTCCGACACCTTCGATCCGGAAAGCCGTGTCGTCCGCTCGACGCAGAGCCGCGAGGAAAATGCACAGTCGAACGAGGCCAACCAGGCCGAAGCCGTCAGCGTCGGCCGCGACCTGCCCGGCGGCAACCAGCCGCAGGACGGCGCCCAACAGGGCACGACCCGGGACTCGAACCGCAAGAACGAGGAAATCGTCAATTACGAGATTTCCCGCACGACCCGCACCGAGGTGATCGAGCCCGGCCGCGTCAAGCGGATTTCGGTCGCCGTCCTCGTCGACGGAAACTACGCGCGCGGCGCCAACAACAACGAAGTCACCTATGAGCCGCGCTCGCAGGAGGAGCTCGATCGCCTGACCGCGCTCGTGCGCTCCGCGATCGGCTTCGATGAGAAGCGCGGCGACCAGGTGGAGGTGGTGAACCTCCGCTTCGCCGAGGCCGTTGGCGTGCCACAGATCGTCGAGGACGGTGGCTTCCTCGGCATGTTCCGTTTCACCACCGACGACATCATGCATGCCGTCAATCTTCTGGTGGTGGCGATCCTTTCGCTGCTCGTGCTCCTCTTCATCGTCCGGCCGCTGGTCCGCCGCGTGGTGACGCCCGACGAATCGATCGTCCCCGCGCTGCCCCCGGCGGCCGCCGAGACGATGCTCGTGCGCCAGGAGGGCGAGCCGGCCGGCGCCGCCGAATCCGGGCCGCAATTCACGCCGGATTTCAAGGCCGCGCGCCAGATCGAGTTCGCGCAGGTCCAGGGCGAAGCGCACCAGCAATCGATCCAGAAGGTGGGCGAGCTCGCGTCTCGCAATCCCTACGAGACCGTCTCGATCCTCCGCCAGTGGATGCACGAGAAATCGGCGTGAGGTGAGCGATGTCCACGGCTGCCGCCCTCGTCGATGCCCTCTTCACCCGCAAGCAGGACAAGCCTGCCGCCGGCGCGGGCGCGGGTGGCGTTCCCGAAGGGAAGGTGGCGGCCCGCAACATCCAGTCGTTGAACGGCACCGACCGCGCGGCGATCCTGCTGCTCGCTCTCGGCGAGCAATACGGCGCCGATGTCTGGAAGCTCCTCGACGACGACGAGGTGCGTTCCCTTTCGCTCGCCATGTCGCAGCTCGGCACGATCGAATCCGACGCGGTCGAGAAGCTGATGATCGACTTCGTCGGCCAGATGTCGGCGACCGGCGCGCTGATGGGCGATTCCTCCGCCACCGAGCGCCTGCTCCAGCAGTTTCTGCCGAGCGAGCGCGTCGAGCAGATCATGGAGGAAATCCGCGGTCCCGCCGGCCGCAACATGTGGGAGAAGCTCTCCAACGTGCAGGAAGAGGTGCTCGCCAACTATCTGAAGAACGAGTACCCGCAGACCATCGCCGTCGTGCTGTCGAAAATCCGCCCCGAGCATGCGGCGCGCGTCCTTGCCATCCTGCCGGAAGAGCTCGCGCTCGACGTCGTCAACCGCATGCTCAAGATGGAGGCGATCCAGAAGGACGTGCTCGAGCGCGTCGAGCAGACCCTCCGCACCGAGTTCATGTCGAACCTCTCGCAGACGAGCCGCCGCGACGCCCACGAACTGATGGCGGAAATCTTCAACAACTTCGACCGGCAGACGGAAACTCGCTTCATCTCCTCCCTCGAAGAGGCGAACCGCGAGTCCGCCGAGCGCATCAAGGCGCTGATGTTCACCTTCGACGACCTGATGAAGCTCGATGCCCCCGCCATCCAGACGCTCTTGCGCAACTTCGATCGCACCAAGCTCGCCGTCGCGCTCAAGGGCGCTTCCGAGGCGGCGCGCGACTTCTTCAAGAGCAACATGTCGACGCGCGCGGCGAAACTCCTGCAGGACGAAATGGAGTCCATGGGCCCCATTCGCCTGCGCGAGGTCGACGAGGCGCAGGCGGCGATGGTGAACACGGCCAAGGAACTCGCGGCCAAGGGCGAGATCGTCATCGCCAAGGGCCACGCCACCGACGACGAGCTGATTTATTGAGGCACGCATGGCGACGCTGAAGACATCGGCACAGCACGCGGAGACAGCCTCGCCGGGCGAGCCGGTGAAGTTCCTGTTCGACGTCGAGTTCGCCGGCGGCCGCACCGAATCGCGCGCGACCCTTGCCGCGGTCGAAGCCGAAGCCTTCCGGCGCGGCCAAGCCGCCGGCGAAGCCGAAGCCGACGCCAGGATCGAACGCCGCCTTTCCACCGCCCTTGCCCAGGCCGCCGACAAAATCGCCGAGATTGCCAAGAAGCTCGGCGCCCTCGAACAGCGCCTGGAGACCGAGGCCGTCGAGGTCGCCGTCGCCATCGCGACCAAGCTTTCCGCGGCGCTGATCGCGCGCGAGCCGCTGGCCGAGGTCGAGGGCCTCGTCGTCGACGTGCTCGCGCACGTGCGCTCGGCGCCGCACCTCGTCGTGCGCGTGAACGAGGACCTGCTCGAGCTTGCCGGCAGCCGCCTCAAGCAGATCGCCGACGAGCGCGGCTTCGCGGGCCGGCTTGTGCTCCTGCCCGCGCCCGAGCTGAAGCCCGACGAGGTCCGCATCGAATGGGCCGACGGCGGCATCGAACGCAACCGCGAAGCGATTGAGAACCGTATCAGCGAGGCGGTCGCCCGCTATCTCGCACGCGGCGGCAATCCCGCAGCGACCCGTCCGGAGAAGCAATCATGAGTGACGACAACAAGAACCCGCCGCTGCCCGACCTCGAATCCGACGTCGAGCTCGTCAATGCAAACGAGCCGGCGCCGCCGACCGTCCCCGACGACGACGCGCCGCAGCGCTCCGCCGCCGAGCTCGAAGCTGTGTTCGACGTGCCGGTGCACGTGTCGGCGGTGCTCGGCCGCACCCGGATGGATGTCGGCGATCTCCTCAAGCTCGGCCCCGGCACGATCCTCGAACTCGACCGCAAGGTCGGCGAAGCGATCGACATCTTCGTCAACAACCGCCTCGTCGCCCGCGGCGAAGTGGTGCTCGTCAAGGAACGCCTCGGCGTCACCATGACGGAAATCATCAAGGCGGACCGCACGTGATGCGCGGTCCAAATGATTCATCGTCATGCCCGCGCTCGTCGCGGGCATCCACGCCTTACCGACCGCAAGGCATGAAAGGCGTGGATGGCCGGGACAAGCCCGGCCATGACAGCAGAGAGAGGAGCCAGCCATGCGCCTGCTGATCATCGGGACCCTCAAGGGCCAGCTCAGCACCGCCACCAAGATCGCGGTCGAGCGCGGCGCGAGCGTGACCCACGCGGTCGACGCCGAGCAGGGGCTGAAGGTGCTGCGCACCCGCGGCGCCGATCTCATCATGGCCGACATCGGCATCGACATCCGCGATCTGGTCGATCGCCTGACGGCGGAGCGCATCCATGCGCCGATCGTCGCCTGCGGCGTCGAGAACGACGCGCGCGCGGCCGCCGGCGCGATCCAGGCCGGCGCCAAGGAATACATCCCGCTGCCGCCCGACCCGGAGCTGATCGCCGCCGTGCTCGCCGCCGTCGCCGACGACGCCCGCGACCTGGTCTATCGCGACGAGGCGATGGCTTCGCTCGTCAAGCTCGCGACCCAGGTTGCCGCTTCCGAGGCGTCGATCCTGATCACCGGCGAGAGCGGCACCGGCAAGGAGATGATCGCCCGCCACGTGCATGAGAAGAGCACGCGCGCGAACAAGCCGTTCGTCAGCGTGAACTGCGCCGCGATCCCGGAAAACCTCCTCGAGTCCGAGCTGTTCGGTCACGAGAAAGGCGCCTTCACCGGCGCCATCGCCCGCCGCGTCGGCAAGTTCGAGGAGGCGAACGGCGGCACGCTCTTGCTCGACGAAATCTCCGAGATGGACGTGCGCCTGCAGGCAAAGCTCCTGCGCGCATTGCAGGAGCGCGTGATCGACCGCGTCGGCGGCACCCGCCCCGTGCTGGTCGACATCCGCGTGATCGCCACCTCCAACCGCGATCTCTTCACCGCCGTGCGCGAAGGCACGTTCCGCGAGGACCTGCTCTATCGCCTCAACGTCGTGAACCTGAAGCTTCCGCCGCTGCGGGCACGCCCCGCCGACATTCTGGAACTCGCCGAGCACTTCGCCCGCCGCTACGCGGAGGCGAACAATCTCCCGCCGCGCCGCATCTCCACCGAAGCCAGGCACGAGCTCATGCGCGCGCGCTGGCCCGGCAACGTGCGCGAGCTTGAGAACACGATCCACCGGGCCGTCCTGCTCGCCACCGGCGACGAGATCGGCGTCGACGCGATCCGCCTGCCCGATGGCTCCCGCCTCGATACCGCCCGCGGGCTCGCCGAGCAGGCGGCGCAGGTCGCCGGCCAGATCACGGCGCAGGCCGCGCAATCGGCGATCAACCTCGTCGGCCGCACCGTCGCCGAGGTCGAGCGCGATCTCATCCTCGAGACGCTGAAACACTGCCTCGGCAACCGCACGCACGCGGCGAAGATCCTCGGCGTGTCGATCCGCACGCTCAGGAACAAGCTGAACGAATACGCCGACGCCGGCCTTCCCATCCCGCCGCCCAATAATGCAGCCGCGCTGTCGAGCGCGTAGCGCGAGAGGTCAGCGCGACAAAACAGGATTTGCGAGCTGCGCGGTGCCGCTTGATTGCATTCGTCACGCCCGGGCTCGACCCGGTTCACGCTGAATCAACGCACAGCCCGCAGGAAGGAATAGGATCATGGCTGGGCTCGCCCGGCCATGATCGTTGCTTCGACGTGGAGAGCCGCCTTCAGCAGCCGCAGGACACGTGGGTCGGGGCGTGATTGATCTGGACGGTCCGTCCAGTGGTGATGGTGCGCGTCGGCAACATCTGCGTCTGCGCAACATTCTGGACGCGATTCACGACGTTCGTCCGGTGATGGACGCGCGTGACCATATTCACCCGCCTTATCGGCTGCACCCGATTTGTCGTGACGACGCGGTTGACGTGCCTAACATGCCTCGTGCGGTTGACGTCCCGGTACCGCGTGACGTTCTGCACGCGCTGGACGGTGCGGTACCGGTACTCGGTCGTCATGCTCGGCTTTGCTGAGCTGTGGACGATGTTTCTCGTCTGGCTCGTAGTCACGGTGCGAGTAGGCAAAACCTGGGTCCGGGACACGTTCTGCCGCTGCTGCTGGACCACCGTCCGGTTATGAACGCGCGTAACCACGTTCACGCGCTTTACCGGCTGCACGCGCGTGACATTGACGATGCGACGGGTGCGCGTCACGGTTCTGACCTGGTTGACGTCCCGGTAGCGCGTGACGTTCTGCACGCGCTGCATTGTCCGGCCCTGCTTGTGGGTCGTCTTCATACTGGTGACCGGCCCCTTGCAGTTATTGCATTGTGCCGAGGCAGGCTGCGACAGAGTGAACGCGACGGCGCCGGCCGCGATCGCAGCAACGAGCAGGTGTCTTAGGTCTTTCATTGCGCGTCTCCTTGTACAAAGCGAACATGCACTTTGTCCGCACAAGGTAGGCGCTGCACTCAGGAATTCCTTCCAGACGCCAACGGGAAACTCTGAGGGAGGGCCTGAGGAAGAAAAAAGACAAAACTGCGTCGCGCGACGAAATGCGGAGAATTTCGCCGATTTCATTTCCCTAAAGGTTGGCCATATTTACCAAGAGCGACGCCATATTTACCAAAAGAGTTGAGCGGCCATCAGGTCCTCTGCCGCCCCTCCGGTTCTCCGTTCGGTCCCCTTTGCATCAAACTATCTTCAAATTGTGAAGCCATCCCAAGGCCCTGACAGGAATCCGAATGCACGGGGGCGTTGGGAGATTTTCCGGATGAGTATGGTGTTCCGGGCAGCCGCAGCCCTGCTTGCGGCGTTGGCTTTCGTGCCGGCGGCCGAGGCCGCCCCTCGCACGGATTGTCATGCGAAAGCGATCAGCCAACTGCAGCGATTGTCCCCGCGCGGATACGCGATCTACCAGGCGATGGCGGACAAGAAGCAGTTTCTCACCTGGGTAACGTGTGACGATATCCAGCTCGGACTGACCACGGGCGTCCATGAATCGGTGCATCTCTTGACTCAAGACAAGGACGCGTTTCCGCTCATCGAAGGCGGATCCATTCGTCGTCCGCACGAAGTTTCACGTTTCTTCGCGCCGGGTCAGATCGCATCGAGATTCGATCGCAACGACGCCTACGTGGAGACCTATCTTCGGCCGGGCGGCGCCTCCTCCAGGGAGGACTTCCTCTACCTGCTCGATGAGCTGAACGCCTACAGCCACGATCTGAATTCCGCGGTCCGGCTCATTCCCCTGCAACGGCGCGATCAGCAGGTCGATCACCGGGACGGACTGGCGGCGCTCATGATGTTCACCATGGCTTACGCCGACACGGCCAAGGCGAAACATCCGGCAACATGGCAAGGCTTGCAGCGCCCGGAAGCAAAAAAGGTCATCCAGACATTGTGGACGCAGGCGGAGAAGACCTATGCGTCCGCTCAAGGCATTCCCAACTTCGGCATGAAGGATCGCCAATACGCGAGGTTCATGTGCGAGGAAAAGAACAACGCTGCGCTCGCCGAGCTGCTTGGCCGCGCACCGCTTTGCTTTGACGGGGCTTCACCGGAAATTACGTCGTCGGTGCCGTCACGATAGCCGCGAGGGGCGCAGCGGCGACGGATGAAATTTTCGCCGCGTATTCCTTCGATGCAGCAGGCTTTAAGGCGGTTAAGGCGGACACCGGCTGTCGCATCCTGACCTTCCAGAACGGCTTCACCTTGCGAAAATCGGCATAGGCCGTCTCCGCGTCGTCGAGCAGCCGGCCGGCATTCGCCTCCTGATGCCCGGCGATGAGCTCCATGATGAAGAGCCGCTCCCGCGCGCTCTGCTTGCCGCCCGAGGCCGGCGCGATCTTCCCGGCGAGCTCGGCGGCAAGCGACTTCCGCACCGCGATGTCGTTGAGCCCGCCCAGCGCATCCTGCAGCCGCCGCAGCACCGCGACCAGTTCTTTCGCGCGCTTGCGCTCCTTTTTCGTCGTCGCAAGCGCGGTGAAGAATTCCACCGCGTAGCGCAGTTTCTTCGCCTTGATGCGGAGCTCGTGGCGGCCTTCGTCGTCCATCGCCCGCAGCATCTTGCCGTGCTTGCGCACCTTGCGCCGCAAGACCGATAGCTGCTCGCCGGCATAGAGCTCGATCGGCGCGTCTTGCCGCGTGTGCGTGAGCGCGTCGGCGCCCGAGCGCCAGTCGCCGTCCTCGATCCAGCCCGCCACCCGCACCGCAAGCCGCCGGAACTGCGCGGAGAGAATCGCCGACCGCGCCGTGCGATAGGCCGCCGCGCGCCGCTGCTTCACATGCCGGTGGAAGTTCCCCACCGCCCGGTCCTGCGGAAACTGCGCCCGGATCGGCTCGATCACCTCGCTGAGAAAGACATCGAGATCGCGCGCCGGCCCCGTCTGCTCGCGCAGCCAGCGCAATTGCGTCTTCACCTCGTCGGCGCCCTTCCCCGAGACGATGTCGCGGAAGAGCGTCATCGTCGTCCGGAAACGCCGCGCGGCGATGCGCACCTGGTGCAACGCCTCTGCCTTGCCGCGCGCGACGCCCGCGCGGTTCTCCACCATGTGTCGGAGGCAATCGTGCGCGATCGCGCGGAACGCCTCCGCCCGCGTCATGCCCGCATGCAGATCGAGGTCCTGCGCCTTGGCGATCGCCTCGCCGCCGTCGAGCAGCGCGTAGCCGCGCGCCGACTTCGTCGCATAGGAAAGCGTGAGTGGAATCTTGCCATCGAGCTCCTGCGCGAGCCGGAAGAGGTCGGCGGGCCGCCCGCGCTGCAATTCGAGCTCGACTTCGCAGATCGGCGCGCGCGCCTTGCCCGTGTCGATCTCACCTTCGTCGAGCGCGAGCAGGATGTCCGAGTCGCCATAGCGCAGCGGGATTTCCGTACGCGACACCCGCGTCTCGAACACGGGCTCGAGCGGATCGCGAAGCTCGGCCAGCATCGGCGCCAGCGGCGTGCCCGCCGCGGCCGAAAGATCCGGCCGGCTGCTCGCCACCTCGCGCTGCCACTCGCCGCGATCGATCGCGCTGCCATTGCCGTCGAGCGCCTTGATCGTCTGTACGCGCCGCTCGCCGATGTGGCGCACGCGCAGCGAAACGCCTGCCCTGCGCAGGCTGTGCCGCCGGTCGTCGAAATAGACGGAGTCCTGCCGCACCGGCGCGCCCGCGTTCTCGAAGCCG
>Ga0180222_1000659_pt1 | contig 47029 bp, 49 predicted proteins | sample eDN5th37CKraftOP_FD_151336 | JGI IMG/M metagenome (GOLD analysis project Ga0180222, IMG submission 151336) | Enriched Organic Plus compost microbial communities from Emeryville, California, USA - eDNA 5th pass 37_C Kraft OP (version 2) (version 2) ...
GACGGCGGCCGGAAACCGCAGGCGGCGGATGCGCCGCGATGGTTTCCTCGAACCAGCGATTGAGCCCGGCCGTTGGCACGCGCTTGTTCCAGACAGCATGCGCGTCCAGCACCGCGCGCATCAGCCGGTCGATCCCCTCGCCGGTCTGTCCCGACAACGCGACGATCGGCACGCCCTTCATCTGCGGCAGCCAGTGATCGACTTCGCCGCGCAGCTTGCCGGCGCTGCCGCGGGCATCGCCCTTGAGGTCCCATTTGTTCATGCCGATGACGAGCCCGCGCCCTTCGCGCTCGACGAGATCGGCGATCCGAAGGTCCTGTTCCTCGAACGGATGCGCCGCATCCATCAGCACGATCACGACGTCGGCGAAGCGGATCGCTTCGAGTGCGTCCGACACCGCGAGCTTCTCGACCTTCTCCTCGATCCGCGACTTGCGCCGCATGCCGGCGGTGTCGTGGAAAAGAAAGTGATGCCCCTGCCAGGTCAGCGGCACCGATATGGTGTCGCGGGTGATGCCGGCCTCGGGTCCGGTGAGCAGGCGCTCCTCGCCGAGCAGGCGGTTGACGAGGGTCGACTTGCCGGCATTCGGGCGGCCGACCACCGCGACGCGGATCGGGCGCGCGGGCCGGGTCTCACCGTCGGGCTCCCGATCATCCGCCTCCTCAGAAGATTGCAGACCATCGCAGACGCTCTGCAGCGCATCGTAAAGATCAGCCAGACCTTCGCCATGTTCTGCAGAAATTGCGACGGGTTCGCCAAGGCCGAGCGCATAGGCCTCCAGCGCGCCCGCTTCGCCGGCCTTGCCCTCGCTCTTGTTGGCGATGAGGATCGCCCGCTTGCCGGATTTGCGGACGAGGTCCGCAAATCCGCGATCCGCCGGCAGCAGGCCGGCGCGCGCGTCGATCACGAACAGGATCGCATCCGCATCGGCAATCGCCGCCTTGGTTTGCGCGAGCATGCGCCCCGCAAGGCTCTGCGGCGCAGCCTCTTCGAGGCCCGCGGTATCGACCAGCGTGAAGTTCAGATTGCCGAGCTTTCCATGCCCTTCCCGCCGGTCGCGGGTGACGCCGGGCTGGTCGTCGACAAGCGCCATGCGCCTGCCGACGAGGCGGTTGAACAGCGTCGACTTGCCGACATTGGGTCGGCCCACGATGACGACTTTCGGAATCATGAGGTCATCTTACCGGCGCACGCTGCGGGGTGCGCGTATTTGATCAGCGCGTGAAGGTGCCCGCGGCGGGAGGCGACGGCCACGCACCCGAAGACGCCGGCGCGGGTTGCTGCTGTTGGGCCTGCGGCGCAGGCCATGCGCCGGCCGGCTGCGCCTGCTGGGCGGGGCGCGGAGCCTGCTGGACCGGTCGCGGCGCGGCCTCGGCCTGCGGTTCCGGCGCGGGCGCGGGTCGCGGACGGGCGACTTTCTTCGGTCGCGGCTTCGGGCGCTCTTCAGCCGCGGGCGCCGGTTGCGGCGATTGCTGCGCTTCCTCAGCGGCCTGGGCCTGATTTCCCCGTATCAATTCCGGTGGCACGCCCTGCGTCACCCCGGGAACGCCCTCCGGGAAGAGATCGCGCCGCTCGCCTGGCAACTTCTTCTTTCCGTCCGGGAACCAGTAAGCCGGGTCAAGGTCGAAATTGCCGCCGGCACATCCGGACAGTCCCACGCACAGCGCGGCCAAAACCAGCAGCGATGCGCGGCGGGCTCTCATCCGTCAGCCCTTCGCAATACCGGCGAGAAGCGTCATCGCTTCAATCCGGGCGCGCAGCTGCGCTGGGCTTTCGGCATCGCTGGCGATCAGGTCCGCCCAGCGCTGCAAGGCGCCTTTTTCGTTGGCGCGGAAGGCAGATAGCACCAGAATCTCACGTGCCGTGTGACGGAACGGGCGGCCGGCCGCGGCAACCGCCTCAAGCCGTTTCTCCATCTCCGGCAGCGGGGCCGTATCGACGAGAAGCAGCCCGGCGCGGACGGCGGCCAGGTCGCGGAAACGCTGGTCGACACTGGTATCGGCAGCGAGCGCATCGAATTGGGCAACGGCCGCCGCGCGGTCGCGGGGGATGGCGGTTTCGGCCTCGCGCAGGCGGGCAAGGATGCGATAGCCGCGATTGCCTTCGCTCGCGATCCTGGCGAAATCCTTCTCCGCGTCGGCCAGATTGCCGGCTTCCGCCAGCGCCGATGCGGCCTCGAATTGCGCGCCAAGCGCCGCAGCACGCTGACTTTCGTAATATTCCCAGCCGCGCCAGCCGGCAACGCCGGCCACAAAGAGCAGCGCCAGAATCAGCACGTAGAGACCGTATTGGTCCCACAGTTTCTTCATCCGCTCTCTGCGGACTTCCTCATCGACTTCGTGAAAGATATCGGCCAAGTGCTTGTCCCCGGGGCGGCTTCGCGGCCGCTTATAGATACGGCCCGCCGAAAAGTCGCGTAAAATAGCGATATGGCGCGGGCAAGGCAAAGCCCGCTTATCCCCTTCATTATCCTTCGTAAAAGCCGCGATCCGGGGGCCGGCGGACGGCCGCTACCGGCGCTTCCTGACCTTCACATCGCGCGCGATCGCCTTGGCGACCCAGGCCTCGGGCGAGATTTTCGCGGCGGCGGCCCGCGCATTGATCGCGGCAATGACGTTCGGCGGGAACGGCACGTCGAGGATCACGGCGTCCTCGCTCTCCAGACCATAGACCGTGCGCGTGATCTGCCCCGCGAAGCGCCGCACCGCCTCGCGCTTCTGCGCTTCGGTCAGGGCCGCATTGTCTGCGACCGTCGGGCAATAAGCCGCGATCAGGTTGTCGATGATGATCGCATTGCCGATGCCCTGGCTCCGCAGCGACGCCACGGCGGCATTGAGCTTGGTGAGATCAGCAAAAGCGTCGCCTGCGGGCAAAGCCGCCTTGATCGCCTGACTCTGTGCAGGCGCTGCGCCCGGCGCCGGCACGGGACACTCGAACGCCGCGGACGCAGCCACTGGAGCGATCGCCACCAATGTCACCATGGCCGCGCCGACAAGTGCTCTTCTGGTCATCTTCACCCTTTCACCCTCGCACGATTCAGTTGCATTGAGGTAACGGGAGCGTGCCCCGGAACGCAATCGCTTTCTGGCGTCAGTCGGCCCGACTAATGCCAGCCCGGGACACTTCGCATATCCGGGAGTGTATGCGCGATGCCTTTGTGGCAATCGATACAAGTCCGCTCGCCCTTGAACAGGAAGCGTTCATGCGCCTCCGCCGCTCGCGGACTCTGCTTCGTCAGATCCATCGATATGGCGGAATGACAATTGCGGCATTCCAGCGAGTCGTTCGCCTTCAAGCGAGCCCATTCGTGCAGCGCCAGTTCGAGCCGCTTCTCGACGAATTCTTCGCGCGTGTCGATTGTTCCGAAGAGATGACCCCAGACCTCCTTGGAGGCTTGCATCTTGCGAGCGATCTTGTGCGTCCAGTCATGCGGCACGTGACAGTCCGAGCAGACGGCGCGAACGCCGGACCGGTTTGTGTAGTGTATGGTGCGCTTGAGATCCTCGAACACATTGTCGCGCATCTCATGGCACGAGACGCAGAACGCCTCCTTGTTGGTGAACTCCATCGCGGTGTTGAAGCCACCCCAGAAGATGATGCCGGCGACGAACCCGCCGAGAACCAGAGTTCCAAGACTGAAAACGGTGCTGGGACGACGAAGAACGCCCCATAATTCCCAGCCGAACGTGACCATACGCTGCCAAAGCGAAGGCCGCCCGCTATCCGCCGCGTCGGTCATTTCTTGCGCTCGCTTGCCGCCGCGCGCTCAAGGACCGTGTCAACGTCAACGAATGAGTTCTGGACCGGAGCTTTCACCATGTGTTGCGGGACGTGGCATTGCTCGCAAAAATAACGCCGCGGCGAGATGGTCGCGAGAAACTGCCCGTCGCGATCCATGAAGTGCGTGATGCTGATCATCGGGGCCTGTGACTCGCCGGTGCGCGATCGCGCATGACAGGTGAGGCAGCGGTTGCTGTTCACGCTGACCTCGTAGCCTTCGGTGGTGTGTGGAATGACCGGTGGCTGCTCCGGATAGTTTCGAACCTGCCTTTGTGAGGTATTGGCGAGTGGAGTCATGCGCGGGGCGACGCCGATCTGGTCGAGGGGGACCGGACCGCGCAACCCCGAGACAAGAGGCTGCTGCTGAGCCATAAGGGCGCTCGACATTGCGGCAACCGCACCGGCAAGCAGCGAGACCGCCAGAACCCCAGACAGACGGTTCATCATGCCGCCCCCACCGACTCAATGCGCACCGCGCATTTCTTGAAATCGGTCTGCAATGAGATCGGATCGGTGGCGTCGAGCGTAACGCGGTTAATGAGTTGCCCCTCGTCGAACCAGGGTACAAACACTACGCCGCGCGGCACGCGGTTCCGGCCGCGGGTTTCGACGCGCGTCCGAATGAAGCCCCGTCGCGACTCCACTTTCACTTCCATGCCACGCTGGAGCTTGAGATCACGCGCGTCGTCCGGATGCATGAAACAGACGGCATCCGGGAATGAGCGGTAGAGTTCCGGAACACGGCGAGTCATTGATCCGGAATGCCAGTGCTCCAGCACGCGGCCGGTCACCAGCCAGAACGGATAGGTCTTGTCGGGACTTTCGGCGGGCGGATCGTATGGCAGGGCAAAGATCCGCGCCCTGTGGTCGGGCGTCCCGTAGAAATCCCAGCCCGAACCTGATTTCGCATAAGGGTCGCTGCCTTCCCGGTATCGCCAGCGCGTCTCCTTGCCATTGACCACCGGCCAGCGCAGGCCGCGTGCCTCGTGATAGGCCTCAAAAGGCGCGAGGTCATGGCCGTGACCACGGCCGAATTGCGCGTATTCCTCGAACAACCCCTTCTGCACATAGAACCCGAAGGCCCTGGACTCGTCGTTCTCGTATTTGGGATCGGCATCGCTCAGCGGGAAGTTGTTGACCTCGCCATTGGCGTAAAGAACGTCGAACAGGGTCTTGCCCTTGTATTCCGGCTTCGCGGCGATCAGTTCGGCCGGCCACACCTCCTCGATCCTGAAGCGCTTGGCGAATTCCATCAATTGCCAGAGGTCGGAACGTGACTCGCCCGGTGCCTTCACCAGTTGATGCCAGAATTGCGTTCGTCGCTCGGCATTGCCGTAGGCGCCCTCTTTCTCGACCCACATTGCCGACGGCAAAATGAGATCGGCGGCGAGTGCCGTAACGGTCGGATAGACATCCGACACCACGATGAAGTTTTCCGGATTGCGATAACCTGGATAGCCTTCTTCGTTCATGTTGGCGGCGGCCTGCATATTGTTGTTCACCTGAACCCAATAGGCGTTGAGCTTTCCGTCGCGCAGCATCCGATTTTGTAGAACGGCGTGATATCCGTTTTCCGCCGGGATCGTGCCTTCCGGCAATTTCCAGATCTTCTCGGCGATGTCCCGATGCGCCTTGTTTGTCACCAGCATGTCCGCCGGAAGACGATGCGAGAAGGTGCCGACCTCACGCGCTGTTCCGCAGGCGGATGGCTGACCTGTCAGCGAGAACGGAGAGTTGCCCGGCTCCGAAATCTTTCCAGTCAGCAAATGCAGGTTGTAGACCAGATTGTTGCACCAGACACCGCGGGTGTGCTGGTTGAAGCCCATGGTCCAGAAGCTGGTGACCTTGACCTTCGGATCGGCGTACAATTCGGCGAGTTCTTCCAGCCGGCCGACAGGCACGCCGGACAACTTCGACACCTTGTCGAACGAATAGTCCGACACAAACTTCGCATAATCGTCGAAGCTCATATCGGTCCAGGTGTTCGCCTTGCTCCGGTTGGACGCCTTCTTTTCGAGTTCGTTCTCCGGCCGCAAGCCGTAGCCGATCTCCGTCGTCCCGCGTTTGAATGTCGTGTATTTGTCGACGAAAGCGCGGTTGACGCGATTGGTCTTGATGATGTGGTTCGCGATCGCGTTCAGGATTGCAAGGTCGGTCTGTGGCGTGAAGACGATACCGAGATCGGCGAGTTCGAACGAGCGCTGCTCGAAGGTGGACAGAACCGCGACCTTGACATGCGGCGCGCTCAGTCGGCGGTCCGTCACACGCGTCCAGAGGATCGGATGCATCTCCGCCATGTTCGAGCCCCAGAGCACGAACGCATCCGCGGCCTCGATATCGTCGTAGCATCCCATCGGCTCGTCAGCGCCGAATGTGCGCATGAAGCCCATCACAGCGGACGCCATGCAATGCCGTGCGTTCGGATCGATGTTGTTGGACCGAAAACCCGCCTTGAACAGCTTGGCCGCCGCATAGCCCTCCCAGATCGTCCATTGTCCGGAACCGAACATGCCGACGCTGGTCGGCCCGTTCTTGCGCAGGGCGTCCTTGAACTTCTCCGCCATGATGTCGAAGGCTTCGTCCCAGCTGACCGGCGTGAACTCACCGTTCTTGTCGAACCTGCCGTTCGTCTTGCGCAGCAAGGGCCGGGTCAGGCGGTCGCCGCCATACATGATCTTGGAGAGGAAATAGCCTTTGACGCAATTGAGGCCGCGATTGACCTCGGACTTGATGTCTCCGTGTGTCGCGACCACACGATTGTCCTTGGTGGCGACCATCACACTGCAACCGGTACCGCAGAAGCGGCACGGCGCCTTGTCCCAGTTCAGCAGCGCGTCGGGGCGTTCGGTAAAAAGATTCGCTGCCGTTGCGGGAAGGGCCATGCCGCCGGCCGTTGCGGCCAGCGCGGCCGCTTCCATCTTCAGGATGTCGCGACGGCTGAGCCCGGTCATGCGCATCTCCTAACGGCGAATGTCAGTTTGCATCGATTGCGTGGAACACCAGGGTCGCCGACAGCACATGCGGCATCAGCGATATCTGCGTGAGGCTTTCACCGATGGACTGGCCAGCCACGGAATCGAGCACCACCACGAGTTTGCCGCGGGCGTCGCGCTGCATGATCTCGGCGCCGGCAAGTCTGGTGATCGCATCTTCAACCGCGCCAAGACATTCCGGCCGCGCCTGGACGAGGACGCTCGCGATCTCCGGCGCGCCGGGATGCGCAGGCTTCGACGCCGTTTGTTCGATCCATTGACCGCGTATGAACTGGCGACGATGCGGGCGCATGCTCGTCACCGCTGTGCTGGCGGTCCGGGTGGACCGTTGACGATCTGATAGATCCAGACTGAAAGGCCCCAGGTGCCGACGGTGGCAACCGCAAGTGCTGGCATGGCAATCGCTGTCACGAACAGAAATGCAAAGATCTCCATTCGCCGCTGACGCTTGTGTAAGGCAGAATCCTGCTCAAGCTCGGCCATCGGATGGGTCCCCCGGCGAGACCGTTATTCCCACCCCGAACTATAGTGGCCTGCCCGTAGCCTGACAGTATTCTAAGGTATAGCCGCGTCGTTCGCGTTTGCTCGCCGCCCGAAGCGAGTATGGAACTCACCCGATTGAGCCACGTTTGAAGGCGGCAAACTCGCTCACCGGCGATTTCAGTACCGAACGCGAATTCGTGGACGTTACCGCTTTGCCAACGCCTCCAGCACCGCATGGGCGGCGGTGATGCGGGCCGGCGTCGGGATGTTCTTGTTCGCAAGGATCACGATGCCGAGCTGGTGCGCTGGCACGAAGGCAACATAGGCGCTGAAGGCCGCTGTGGAGCCGGTCTTGTTGAACAAGGTCGGTCCCGATGGCGCGCGCGGGGGATCAAGATGCGTCGCCGCATTCGGCTTGAAGATCATGTCATTCGAATTGCCGGCAAGGAGACGCTTCAGCGTCACCGGCCAGGAATATTGCTCCCAGCCCATGCCCTGCACCATGCCGCCGACCCGGAAATAGCCGACATGGGTTGCCGCGACCGCGCGCGCAAGCGCGGGTTCGAGCCGGTCGGGTCGGATGTTGTCTTCGACAAACCGAAGAAGCGCGGGCGCGCTGCATTTGAGGCCGTAGGCTTCCTCGCCGAACACCGCCAGCCCCATCCGCCGCGGGGTTTTGCCCTTGTAGCCTTGCGCGTAATCCTGCTCGCGCGCCTCCGGCACGCGGATGAAGCAACCTCGCACGCCGAGCTTCGGCAGAAGCTGCGTTTCCATGAGCGAGGTGAAATCGCCGTTCATGGCGAGCGCGGTGACGTGCCCAAGAAGACCGATGCTCGGATTGGAATAAAGACGCATCTCGCCCGGCGCTGTCTTGATCTTGAGCGTCGCAATGAAGCTTTCCGCTTCGGCGAATGTCTTGATCGCATTCGGCAGATGCAGCGGCAGCCCGGCGGTGTAGGTAGCGAGGTTGATCAGGCTCGCCTTGTCGATCGCAGTGTCGCGCAAGGCCGGCAGATATTGTCCGGGATGATCGTCGAACGACAGCTTGCCCTGCGCCTGCGCATAGCCGGCAAGCGTTGCGGTGAACGGCTTCGTGATCGAGGCGATCTCGAACAGCGTATCGGCATTCACTGCAGCCCCGGCCTCCTTCGAGGCGACGCCGTAATAGAACAGATGCTGACGGCCGCCGGCCGTGACGCCGACCGCAAGGCCGGGCACTTCGTGCTCCTTGATGAGGGGCGCGAACGTGCGCTCGACAATCGCGCCGACGGTGGCGGCGTCCTGCGCCTGCAGCAACGCGGGCGCGCAAGCAGCAATGATGAATGCGAAGAAAGCCGCGAGCCGTGCCATCATGTCCACCGCGCGTTTCCTTCGTGCGAGGCTACGCTTTCAGTTCATGCTGCCATGCCCTTTCCCCGAACGGGAGAGGTCAATTGCCGTCGCAACACGCCGGCAATCGGGCGGCAATCAATCGTCCGGCGTCAGGCGAAGCAAAATCGCTTCGCCGGTCACCCCTTCTTCTTCATGCCATAGACATGTTCGGGGCCCGGAAAGGCGCGCGAGCGCACCTCTTCCGCATAGCCCTTGATCGCAGCCTCGATACCAGGGCCAAGATCGCCATAGCGCTTGACGAATTTCGGTACACGCGTCGACAGGCCGAGCATGTCTTCCAGCACCAGCACCTGACCGTCGCAGGCCGGGCTCGCGCCGATGCCGATGGTCGGGATCGGGATCTCTGCGGTGATCTTGCGGGCGAGCGGCTCGGCCACCGCCTCGATCACCACCGAGAAAGCCCCCGCCTCGGCAACCGCCCTTGCGTCATCTTCGATGCGCGCCCAGTCCGCTTCGTCGCGGCCCTGCGCCTTGAACGAACCGAGGGTGTTGATCGCCTGCGGCGTCAGGCCGACATGTGCCATTACCGGCACGCCGCGTTCGGCGAGAAAGCGGATGGTCTCGGCCATGCGCACGCCGCCTTCCATCTTGATCGCGCCGCAGGTGGTCTCTTTCAGCACGCGCGCGCAGGAGGCGAAAGCCTGCTCCTTCGACTGCTCGTAGGAGCCGAACGGCATGTCGACCACGACCAGCGCCTGCTTCGACCCGCGCATCACCGCGTGGCCTTGCAGGATCATCATGTCGAGCGTGACGGGGATCGTGGTCTCGAGCCCGTGCATCACCATCCCGAGCGAGTCACCGACAAGGATCACGTCGCAATATTTGTCCACGAGCCTCGCGGTGTGCGCATGGTAGGAGGTGAGCATCACGATCGGATCGCCACCCTTGCGGGCGCGAATATCGGGCGCAGTCAGACGCCTGATCTCTTGCTGGACAGACACTTTGCATTACTCCCGGCAGAGCCCGGCGGCTCCATCGGCAGCGAAGTAGCGGATCGGCGGGACGATGGGAAGTGTTAGGCATCCGAGCAGGAGCGGCTGGCGGAAGCGAGCCACAGCCAGAAACCATTAACGGCCGACCGATATGTCCGCTCCCGGCCGCACAAACGGCCGCAGGCCGGCCGGCAAAGCCCGGCTCCTGTCGCATCGCTGCAGGGGAGCGGCCGCGTGACCGATTTGTTTGCTCGAAAATCCATCTCCGAACTTGCGCGGCAAGCCGAGTGCGACCATGGCCAGAGCGCGCTCAAGCGGACGCTGTCGGCCTCGAGCCTGATCGCGCTCGGCGTCGGCTGCATCATCGGCGCCGGCATTTTCGTCCTCACCGGCAATGCCGCGGCGACCAATGCCGGGCCGGCGGTCTCGCTGTCGTTTCTGCTGAGTGCATTCGTCTGTGCACTAGCCGGGCTGTGTTACGCGGAGATGGCCTCGAGCGTGCCTGTCGCCGGCAGCGCCTATACCTATTCCTACGCCACGCTTGGGGAGTTCATCGCCTGGATCATCGGCTGGGATCTGATCCTCGAATATGCCTTCGGCGCCACCGCGGTCGCCATCGGCTGGTCCGGCTATGTCGTGAGCTTCATGAAGGACATCGGACTGCCGATCTCGCCGCGCCTTGCCGCTCCGCCACTCGCTTTTGACGCGACGACCGGCGTATGGTCCTTCACCGGCGCGCTGGTCAATCTGCCGGCCGTGCTCATCGTCGCCGGCATGACGGCGCTGCTCATCGTCGGCACGAGCGAGTCCTCGCGCGTCAACAATATCATCGTTGCGATCAAGGTGACGATCGTGGTGCTGTTCGTTGTCGCGGGGTCGTTCTATTTTGACACCGGCAACTGGGTCACATCCGCCAATCCGAAGGGCGACTTTGTCCCGCCCAACGAGGGATCCGGTGTGTTCGGCTGGAGCGGGGTACTGCGCGGCGCGGCGATCGTATTCTTTGCCTATATCGGATTCGATGCAGTCTCGACGGCGGCGCAGGAGGCGAAGAACCCGCGCACGGATATGCCGATCGGCATTCTCGGCTCGCTTCTCGTCTGCGCGGTGCTCTACATACTGGTCAGCCTCGTGCTCACCGGCATCGTGCCCTATGACCGGCTGAACGTTGCCGACCCCATCGCTGTCGGTATCGACGCGACCGGCCTGACGTGGCTGCAGCCGCTGGTGAAGCTCGGCGCCGTGCTCGGCCTCACCTCCGCGATCCTGGTGCTGCTGCTCGGCCAGGCGCGCATCTTTTTCTCGATGGCGAATGACGGTCTGCTGCCGTCCTGGGGCGCGCACATTCATCCCCGCTTCCGCACGCCTTATATCAGTTCGCTGCTGATCGCCGCCGTGGTCATGGCGCTGGCCGGAGCCCTGCCGATCGATATGGTTGCGCAGCTCGTCTCGATCGGCACCCTGTTGGCCTTCGCCATCGTCTGCATCGGCGTGCTAGTGCTACGCGTGCGCGAGCCGGACATGCCGCGCGCATTCCGGGTGCCGGCCATCTGGTTGGTCGCACCCGCGGGCGCGCTGAGCACCGTGTTCCTGATGGTGGGGCTGCCGGCCGCGACCTGGTGGCGTCTCGTGATCTGGGGCGCGATCGGGCTGTGCGTCTACTTTCTCTATGGCATCCGGCGGAGCCGCGTCCGTATGGCCGCAGCGACGGACGAAGCCGACGGCCCAGTCCACAGACCGGCACGGTCTGGCGCATGAGGTCGACGCCGTCAGTTGGCCGGCATGAATGAGCTCTACGCGAATCTTCCGGCCGGGACTTACGTCACCTGCAAGGACGACGAAGCGGCCGAACGGCTGGTGGACGAGGGCCAGCGGGGCAGATGTAGAAAGCCCCGCCGCTCTGCGTAAACCCGACCATACAGGAAGGGTGGCGCTCCCGCGCGTGGTGCGTAAGATGCGGAATGACCCAGCACCGTATCGACGCTTCACCCGCAACCGTCCATTGGGGACATTTCGATGCCGCACTGAATCCGGTGCTCACCGTGGACAGCGGCGACACGGTGACGCTGTCATCGGTGTCCGGTCTTCCGGGCTTCCTGCCGGACGAAACGTCCGGCTTCACGGTCGCGCCGGCCCTGCGCGCCATTCATGAGTCGGTCGAGAGCAAAGGGCCGCATATCTGCACCGGCCCGGTTGCGGTCCGTGGCGCCAAGCCCGGCGATATGCTGGAAGTGCGCATCAAGGCGGTCGAGTTGCACGACGACTGGGGCTACAACCTGATCCTCCCCGATATCGGTGGCGCCCTGTCCGAGGATTTCAAGGATCCCCGGGCCCTCATGATCGGGCTCGATCGGGGGCGGATGATCGGCCGTCTGCCCTTCGGGATCGACGTGCCGCTGCGTCCCTTCTTCGGCGTCATGGGCGTTGCGCCGTCGCCATCGGCCGGCTCGGTCTCTTCGGTGCCACCAGGCCGCCATGGCGGCAATATCGACAACAAGGAACTGATCGCCGGCACGACGCTGTTTCTGCCGGTCCATACCGAAGGCGCCTTGTTTTCTGTGGGCGACGGACACGGCGTGCAGGGCGACGGCGAAGTCTGCCTCACCGCGATCGAGACCGGGCTGATCGGCACGTTCGAACTGCATCTGCATCCGGGCCGCACGCTCGAGTGGCCCTATGCGGAAACTCCGACCCATCTGATCACGATGGCATTCGATCCCGATCTCGATGTCTGTGCAAAGATCGCATTGCGGAACATGATTGGCGCGATCTGCGAACGCACCGGCCTGTCGCGAGAGGACGCCTATACGCTCTGCAGTCTAGCGGCCGATCTGCGGATCACGCAGGTGGTCAACGGCAACAAGGGCGTGCATTGTATGCTGGAGAAGCGGTACCTCGCCCCGCGGACCTGACGCCCCTGCGTGCGCCGTGCCGTGCGGAGCGCTTCGCGCGTTCCGCTTCAGCCGTGGATCACCGGCACGCCGATGATGATCGGGTGAAACAGCAGCACCAGCGCGATATACGCGACGGTGCCGACCACCACCGCGACAAGGTCGCCGGGCCATCCGCCCCGAGCCAGAACAGGGCCGCCCGGATCGCTGCGGTGTTTCAGCGTGATGCGATCGAACACCGCCCAGGCGAGGAAGGAGCCGAACAGGATCACCGAGCCGAGATCGCCATTGGCCATGAGGTGCGCAAACGCCCAGAGCTTCACGCCGACCAGCATCGGATGTTTCAGCACCCGCTTCAGGTGGCCTGGAATATAGGCCGCAGCGATGCAGACCACGGCCATCCAGTTGAGCAGCAAGGCGAGATGCCGGGTCCAGACTGGCGGGTACCACAGGTTGACCCACTCCGTGGCCCGGTAGCGAGCAAAGCCATAGGCGATCAGCACAAGGCCGATGGCGGACAGGATCGAGAACGCGATCTTGTAAGGCGTCTCGCCGATCCGCGCGATCAGGCGGGCCCGCGCCTCACGCCGCGTCACGAAGATATGCGGAGCGAAAAATACGATCAGTCCGACGATGAGCGTGGTAAGACCCATGCAACTCGGCTGGCCTCCCTGGAGAGACTCCAGTTAAGGAAAAGCCGCGACCGCTGGCAAGGCCGCCCGGTTCGGGTGAGACTGGGCCCGCCGCCAAGGGAGCGCATCAAGGGACCGCACCAGGGGACCGCAGCAAGGGGCCGCCGCCAAGGGGAAGGGACGAAGATGAGAGTCGCAGCGCTGATATTGGCCGCCATCATCGGCGTGATCACGCCAGCCAAGGCTCAGGACTGGCCGGCAAAGACAGTGCGCATCGTGGTGCCCTTTGGCCCCGGTTCGACGCCCGATATCGTGGCGCGGCTGCTCGCCGAGCAATTGCAGGCGAAATATCCCGGCTCGGCTTTCGTGATCGAGAACAAGCCGGGCGCGAGCGGCAATACCGGCACCGATGCGGTCGCGAAGGCAACACCGGACGGCACGACGATCGGGGTCTCGATCGGCGGACCGCTCTCCATCAACACCATCCTGTTCTCGAAACTGCCGTACGATCCGAAAAAGGATATCGCGCCGATCACGCAGCTTGTGACGATGCCGAGCGCGCTCGCGGTCCATCCCGATCTCGGCGTGAAGACTGTCGCCGACCTGATTGCATTGCTGAAGAAGGAACCCGGCAAATACAATTTCGGGTCGATCGGCAACGGCTCGCTCTCGCACCTCACCATGGAGGCGATCGCGCAGAAAAGCGGCGCGCAGCTCGTTCACGTCCCCTACCCCTCGTCGCCCGCCGCGATGACCGCGCTGGTGCGCGGCGACGTGCACCTGGCGGCGCTGCCGGCAATTGCGGTGACGCCGCAATCCGACGTCGGCAAAGTCACCATCATCGCGGTGACGCTGCCGAAGCGCTCGCCGTTCCTCTCCAACATTCCGACGCTGAAGGAATCCGGCGTCGATGTCGAAGCCGATACCTGGATGGGGCTGATCGCGCCCGGCGGCACGCCCCCGGCGCTGATCGCCGCGATCAACAAGGATGTGGTCGAGGCGTTGCAGGCGCGCGCCGTGCGCGACAAGCTCGCCACGCAATATATGGAGCCGGTCGGCAACAGCCCCGACGCCTTCCGCGCGGTGATCGACAACGAGGCCGCGCGCTGGTCGCCGATCATCAAGGCCGGGAACATCAAGATCAACTGATCGCACTGCGCGATGTGGGAGCGCGATGTGGGAGCGCCTGTGACTTACGTCAGCGAACCCGCGCGCCGGACGCCGCTCTTCGGCACCTATGACATTGCCGTCCTTGGCGGCGGCCCTGCAGGAATCGCAGCAGCAGCCGCGGCCGGGGCACTCGGCCGCAGCGTTCTGCTGATCGAACGCTACGGCTTTCTCGGCGGCATGGGGACTGCGGCCGGCGTCACCAATTTCTGCGGGCTGCATGCCAATGTGCATGGCGAGATCCGCCAGGTCGTGCATGGCGTGGCCGACGACCTCCTTCGCCGGATCGACCGGCTCGGCGGGCTCAATCCGCCGCATTCGATCTTCGGCAAGACCTTCGCCCAGGCCTATGACAATGCGAGCTACAAGATCGCGGCCGACGGTCTCCTCATCTCGCGCAAGGTCGCCATCCTGTTTCACGCCTTCGCCGCGGGCGTGATCATGGATGGCGCGCGCATCGAGGCGCTCCTGATCGAAACCAAGTCGGGCCGCCAGGCGGTTCGCGCCGGCCTTTTCATCGATTGCTCGGGCGACGGCGACCTCGCGGCCTTTGCCGGCGCGCCGTTCGAATGCGGCGACGACGATGGCGGCATGCTCTATCCGACCATGATGTTCCGGCTGAACGGCGTGGATGCGGAGGCCGCCGGCGAAGCCTGGAAGACGATCCCCGCACTGATGGATGAAGCCGAGAAACGCGGCGTGCGCTTCCCGCGCAAGGGCGCGATCGTGCGGCCGATGCTGCATTCGACCGAATGGCGGGTGAACGTCACCCAGCTCAAGTCGCCGAACGGACTCGCTCTCGACGGCACCGATGCGCGCCAGCTCAGCGCCGGCGAAATCGAAGGGCGCAGGCAGGTGCGCGCCTTCTACGAATTCCTGAAGGAGAACGCGCCAGGCTTCGCGCAGAGCTACATCATCGACATCGCGCCGCAGCTCGGCATTCGCGAGACCCGCCGCATCACCGGCGCCTACAGCCTGACGCGCGAGGACGTACTGACCTGCGCGAGCTTCCCGGACAGCATCGGCGTCAACGGATGGCCGATCGAGGCGCATGTGGCAGGCGACGTGATCTGGGAATGGCCCGACATTCCCGGATCGCGCGGCTACAACCAGCTGCCCTATCGAATGCTGCTGCCGCGCGATGTAGCAAACCTTCTCGTCGCCGGGCGCTGCGCGTCGATGACCCATGAGGGCCAGTCGGCTGCGCGCGTCTCGGGCGCCTGCTTCGTCATGGGCGAAGCGGCCGGGACAGCCGCGCATCTCGCACTTGCGGGCAATCGCAGCCCGGCCGACATTCCGGTGGCGCAATTGCAGGATCTGCTCGCGCGCAACGGCGCCTTTCTCGGCACCGACGAATGACCTTCGCCTTGCCGTCCGTGATCCCGTTTGTTCGCGGAGGCTCCTGCTTGCGGTCGGCCTGACGGCCGCCAATATCCTGTCCACACTCTGATCGGGATCTATGGATTCGCTTACGCAATTCGCGCTCGGCGCGGCTATCGGTGTCGCGGTCATGCACCGGCGCAGCAAGCCGTGGAAGGCCACGCTGATTTGCGGCCTTGCCGCGACGCTTCCCGATCTCGACGCCTTCTATAATCACGGCGATCCGGTCGCGAACGTCACCCTGCATCGCGGCAACAGCCACGCCGTATTCTGGCTGACGGTCATTTCTCCTTTGGTGGCTTTCATCGGAGCGATTGCGGCGCGCGAGCGCGATCGCTTCATGCGCTGGTGGCTCGCGGTCTGGCTCGCACTCGTCACCCACCCGATCCTCGACTGGTTCACGGTCTATGGCACGCAGATCCTGCGGCCCTTCACCGATCACCCCTACGGGCTCGGCAGCATCTTCATCATCGACCCGCTCTACACGCTGCCGCTGCTGATCGGGATTGCGGCGGCGCTGATCCTGCGGAACGAGCGCGGCTGGCGCGTGAATGCCGCCGGGCTGATCGTGAGCACGCTCTATCTCGGGTGGAGCGTGTTCGCGCAGGCCCATGTGACGACCATCGCCGAGGCCTCGTTGCAGGCGGATGGCCGTAAGGTCGAACGTCTCCTCGTGACGCCGACCGCCTTCAATACGGTGCTGTGGCGCGTCGTGGCAATAACGCCCGACGGGTATCTCGAGGGCTATTATTCGCTGTTCGATCGCGACAGGCGGATAAGGTTTTCGCTCTATCCGCGCGGCGAGGCGCTCTACGAAACACTGCAGATCACACCTTCGGTGCAGCGTGTCGCGCGGTGGAGCCACGGGCTGTTTAAGATGAGCGAGCGCGACGGGCGCATCGTCATCACCGATCTGCGCATGGGCCAGGAGCCGTATTACAGCTTCAACTTTGTGGTGGCACAGCGGCAGAATCCGGCGCTGTCGCCCATGCGCCCGACGCTCTTTCGCGAGCAGCATGACCTGCGCCAGGGCGTCGCCTGGCTGTGGCGACGAATGTGGGGTGACGACCAGCCGCCGCCGAGATAGCCCGCGTCTCTCCCGCGGTCACGTCTTGCCGAACGCCGCCTTGTAGTCTTCGGGCTTGAAGCCGACCAGCAGAGCCTTCCCGGTGTCTAGCACCGGCCGCTTGATCATCGACGGCTGCGCCAGCATCAGCTTGATCGCCTTTGCCGCGGTGAGGTTTTCCTTGTCGGCGTCCGGCAGCTTGCGGAACGTCGTGCCGGCGCGATTGAGCAGAACTTCCCAGCCGACCGTCTTGCTCCAGCGCTCGAGATGCGCCTTGTCGATGCCCGACGCCTTGTAATCGTGGAAGATGTAGTCGACGCCAGCCTTGTCGAGCCAGGTCCTCGCCTTCTTCATGGTGTCGCAATTCTTGATGCCATAGATCGTCACGGTCATCGCGTCACTCCTGCTGCCGCCGTTTATCGGGCCTCGCTTTCCCGCGGACAAGCCGTCGTCGCCTCATGTGGACAAAGGCTCGCCGACACTTAGGTGTTGACCTAACTATTTTGAACGGCTATCCAAGCAGCGGAATTTGCTCATCCACGTCAACGGGATTTGGGCCCTCATGAGCGGATCGCTTGCGACCTCGGACGCGCGTCCCGTGGACCATGTGTTCCGCGCGCTGTCCGATCCGACGCGCCGGCATGTCCTCGAGCGGCTGTGTCGCAGCCCCGCTTCCGTCAGCGAGCTCGCAGCGCCTTTTGAAATGGCGCTGCCGTCATTCCTGCAGCACCTGCGCGTCCTCGAAGAGTCCGGCCTCGTGCGCTCGCACAAGAGGGGCCGCGTGCGGACCTACGAGCTGTCGCCGAAGCGCCTCAAGCTCGCCGAAGACTGGCTCGCACGCCAGCGCAACCTGTGGGAACGCCGTCTCGACCAGCTCGACGCCTATCTTCTGGAATTAAAGGAGAAAAGTTCATGAGTGCATTGATCAAGCCCGATCCGAAACTCGACCTTGTCCTCGAGCGGGTGATCGACGTTCCACGCGAGCTGGTATGGAAGGCCTGGACCACGCCGGAGCATCTCAAGCATTGGTTCTGTCCGAAGCCGTGGTCGGTCACCGAGTGCGAGATCGATCTGCGCCGCGGCGGCATCTTCCGCACCGTCATGCGCTCTCCCGACGGTCAGGAATTTCCGAACGTCGGCTGCTATCTCGATATCATTCCGAACGAGCTGCTGGTGTTCACCGATGCGTTGCTGCCGGGCTATCGGCCGTCGGAGAAGCCGTTCTTCAGCGCGACCCTGCAATTGTTCGAACAGGGCAAGGGCACGACGCGGTATGTCGCGACCGCGCTGCATCGCGACCCTGAGGGCCGCAAGCAGCATGAGGACATGGGCTTCCATGACGGCTGGGGGACGGTCGTCACCCAGATGGTGGATTACATCAAAGCCAAGATGTGAGCCGCTCTTGCGTCGCATCCGGCCCGCCGGGCCGGATGCTTGCGTCCGAAAGCTGGTCCGGAGCTGCCCCCGTGAATACAATTCTTCGCGAAAACGCGGGCCATGCCGGGTATTTTGCGGCGTTTTCCCGATTGACATCCCGCTAAATTGTATACAGCCTGCGCCTTAGGAACCTCCCACCCGGCCCAGGCATCGGCGATGGACGCCCCCTCCCCGCAGAATGTGAGCGCGCTGATGAAGCTGCGCGAGCTCATCCTCAGCGGCGAACTGAAGGCCGGCGAGCGGCTGTCCGAACTGGCGCTGGTGGAGCGGCTGGGCGTCTCGCGCACGCCGATCCGCACCGCGATGATGCGGCTCGAACAGGAGGGGCTGGCGCATCCGATCCCGACCGGGGGCTTCGCCGTGTCGGGTTTCAGCGAACGCGACATGCACGCTGCGATCGAAATCCGCGGCACCCTGGAAGGGCTTGCCGCACGGCTCGCCGCGGAACGCCGGCCTTCTGGAACTGACCTCTCCGGATTGAAGGAGTGCCTCGCAGCACTCGACCGCCTGATCTTCGAGGACGGCGTCACCTCGGACAATTTCTCCCGCTATGTCGACCTGAACGGCTGCTTTCATCAGATCGTCATCGACCTTGCCGACAGCAACGTGCTGTCGCGACAGATCGCACGCGCGATCGCACTGCCCTTTGCTTCGGCTTCGGCGTTTGTCACCGTGCAGGCACAATTGCCCGAAGCGCGCATTCTGTTCACGGTGGCGCAGGATCACCATCGCTGCGTGGTGCGCGCGATCGAGGACGGCGAAGGCGAACGGGCGGAATTCATCATGCGCGAGCATGCGCGGCTCGCGCGGCGCAATCTCGAGATCGCGTTGCGCAATCACAAGACGCGCGACCTCGTGCCCGGCTCGTCGCTGATTAGCTTCGAGTCAAGACTTGCTGTATGAGTTTTGCGTGCTGCGTCAACGAAAATAACATCGGAGGAACGCTAAATGAGAAGGTCATTGTTATGTCTGACGGCGTTGTCGGCTCTTGGTCTCGCGACCGGTCCGGTCGCGGCTCAGGACAAGCCGGTGGAGCTGCGCTTTTCGCACTGGGTGCCGCCGCAGCATCCGATGCATGCCGCCGCGGTTGCCTGGGCTGAGTCGATCAACAAGGCATCGAACGGCACCATCAAGGTCACGATCTATCCGTCGCAACAGCTCGGCAAGGCGTTCGACCATTACAACATGGCGCGCGACGGCATCGTCGATATCTCCCACGTCAATCCGGGCTATGAGCCCGGCCGTTTCCCGATCGTTGCCGCGGTCGAACTGCCCTTCATCTTCAACAACTCGAAACAGGGCAGCGCGGCGATGGACGAGTGGTATCGCCGCTACGCCGACAAGGAGATGAAGGACGTCAAGTATTGCCTGATGTTCGCGCATGATCCCGGCACCTTCCACTTCACCAAGAAGAAGGTGCAGATGCCGACCGACATGAACGGCATGAAGTTCCGTCCGCCAAATGCGGTGATCGCGAACTGGATGCGCTCGCTCGGTGCGAGCAATGTCCAGGCCGCAGCGCCTGAAATCCGCGACGTTCTCGAAAAGGGCGTGGCGGAAGGCGCGGGCTCGCCCTGGGGCTCGATGGGACTGTTCGGCATCGACAAGGTGACCAACTTCCACATCGACGTGCCGATCTATGTCTCCGAACAGGTCTGGGTGCTGAACCCGGCGACCTATGCGAAACTGTCCCCCGCCCAGAAGAAGGTCATGGACGAGCATTGTTCGAGCGACTGGTCGCTGAAGATTGCGACGCCATGGGCCGATTTCGAATCGGCCGGCAAGGACAAGGTCAAGGCGCTGCCGGGACAGGATATCTATCCGCTGACCCCGGATCAGCTAGCGGCTTGGAAAAAGTCCGCCGAGCCTATCGTGGCCAATTGGGAAGCCGACGTGAAGAAGACGGGCCAGGACCCCAAGGCGGTGCTTGACGACCTGAAAGCGACGGTGAAGAAGCGCAACTCGGCCTACTGACAATCAACCACACGCATGAGGCGCGGCGCCCATGCCGCGCCTCCTTTTTTCTCCCAAGCGGACATTTGTCCAAGAAACTCAAGGCAGAACCATGAAGCGTAGCGAAAACCGCATCCTGACCACGCATGTCGGCAGCCTCGTCCGATCGAAAACCGCGATCGAGGCCGTCAGGAACCGCGACCAGAAGAAACTCGAAGCCGAAGTCACCGATATCGTAGCGCGACAGGTGAAAGCCGGGATCGACATCGTCAACGACGGCGAATACGGCAAGTCCGGCTGGGCCAATTACATCCTGGAGCGCCTGAGCGGCTTCGAATTCCGGCCGAACAAGATGTATGAGGCGGTCTGGCTCGGCCGCGACCGCATCCGCTTCAATGAATTCATGAAGGAGCAGTTTCCGCGCGGCGCAGCCGGCTCGCCGGGACATGCCTGTGTCGGCCCGATCAAATATACCGGTCAGGATGCAATCCGAGGCAATATCGCCGCGCTGAAAGCCGCGCTCGAAAAGTCGAAGCCCGAGGACGTGTTCTTCACCGCGGTCGCGCCGGCAAGCGTCGGATACGATGCCGAGAACGAGTATTACAAGAACGAGGAAGATTACGTCTTCGCGATCGCGGACGCGCTGCGCGAGGAATATCTTGAAATCATCAAGGCCGGATTCGTGCTGCAGGTGGACGATGCCGTGCTCGCCAACATGTTCGACCACCTCACCCAGGAAAGCCCGAAGCGATATTACGACTGGGCTGAGCTGCGTGTCGCGGCTCTGAACAAGGCGCTCGAGGGGATTCCCGAGGACCGCATCCGCTATCACATCTGCTTCGGCAGCTGGCACGTGCCGCATGTCGCCGACGCTCAACTGAGCGACATCGTCGACCTGATGCTCAAGGTGAAGGCCGGCGCCTATTCGATCGAGGCCGCCAATGTCCGCCACGAGCACGAATGGAAGCTGTGGAAGACCAAGAAGCTCCCGGCCGGCAAGATCCTGATCCCGGGGATCATCACCCATCACACCACGACGGTTGAGCACCCTGAGCTGATCGCCGAACGCATCGTCAACTTTGCCGGCGCCATCGGCAAGGAAAACCTGATCGCCGGCACCGATTGCGGCTTCGCGCAGGGCGAGACGACGCAACGGGTGCATCCGCAGGTGATGTGGGCAAAGTTCGAAAGCCTCGCCGAAGGCGCGCGGATCGCAAGCAAGCAGCTCTGGGGCTAAAGCGTTTCGGCTGACGAGGGCATCGCTTCGCCACGTCCTTGTCGTCCCCGCCTAGGCGGGGACGACAGCATAAGAGCGGCTGCATCTGTGAAAACCGAATGCGCTTCAGCGCCGGAAATTGGGATGGGCCTTGCGGCCGGCCCGCTCCAGCGTTTGCGGCGGTATGGTCGTCAAGAGCCGCCTCGACAATTCGATGGAGCGGCGGGCGAGTTCGGCCGCTCCCTCGTGCAAATGCACTGAATCCTTCACATCGCGCACGTTGTTCTCCATGTCCTCGGCCGACCAGCCGCGGCTATGCGCGATGTAGGGAAATTGCGGAAAGTGGAAGCCAAGCTCGGCGAAGAAGCCAAGCATCTGGCCGGCGACACCCTGCACATTGTCCTGTCCGCCGACGATGATGAACGACGCCACCTTGTTGCGGATCATCACCCGGTTGCGCGTCGTCACCTGGTTCTGGATGCAGTTCAGCCGCTCCGCCATCTTGAAATAGAGCGCACTCGCCTGCCCCCACCGGATCGGCGTCGCGATGATCACCACATCTGCCCAATGGACCAGCGCCTCGTACACGGCATCGAGTTCGTCCTTCGGATCCATCTGTGTGATCGAGCACGGCCATGTGCAGGCGCGCGCAGCTTTTGAGTAATAGCCCTGGCAGCTGCGAAATTTCAGGTCGTTGAGTCTGATCAGCCGGGTCTCGCATCCCTCTTCGGCAGCGGCTTTGAGCGCCGACGCCAAAAGATCGTCAGACCCCGAATAGCGTGGCGCCTTCGGATCCATCGCGGTCGTGGACAATCCGGCGACGCGGACGGGGCCTTCCGCGCGCACGATCGGACGGGCGAGCGGATGCGGCTCGTGCGGCGCGCGATGACGCGCGGTGCCCGCTTTCACATTGACCATGACGCGGCCGGCCTCGACCTTCACCGGAAAGGCGGGAACGCGGTCTGCCTCGAAACCCGGTTCGCCGAGTCCGGTCAGGCGGTGAAACTTCCATTGATGCCACGGGCAGACGACATAATCGCCGTCCAGCGTGCCCTCGCCCAGCGGACCGCCGACGTGGTTGCAATTGTTGTGGATGGCGCCGAATTGCCCGTTCACGCAGGTCAGTGCCACGTCAATCGTCCCCGCGCGGTGACGCTGCACCGGCCTGTCGGACAAAGTCTCGACCGAGCCGAGATCGATCCACTCTTCGTCCATCGCGGTACACCCCTGATTGCCGATCCGTGCCGGGCTGGTGGGCGAAGTCTCGCAATCCCGGAAGCGCCCGGCAATGGCGCACATGGTGCCGCCTTTTGAGGCTTCGACCGCGTCTGTGGCGTGTTACCCTTGAACCTACGCGTGGAAGCCGGCGGTGCCGGTGCGGCCAACGCCGTGGAGACTGACATGACCTCATCCGCAATGCAGGCGACCTACGACCTGCCCGAGCTCAACCGCGAGACCACGTTCCGCGGCATCGGCACCACGAAGCATCGCGAGGTCCCCCGCATCGATCTCAGCAATTTCGAAAAGCGCAAATACGAGATCGCCGATCAGCTCTGGAATGCATCGACCGGGATCGGGTTCTTTCAGCTGGTCAATCACGACATCCCGCAGGCGCAGATCGACGAGGCGTTCGAGATGACCGCACGCTTCTTCGCCCTGCCGCATGAGGTGAAGGCCAAGGTGCCGATGGTGAAGGGCACGAACTGGGGCTGGGAATACAAGAGCCAGGTGCGGCCCTCGACCGGCACGGCCGACAACAAGGAGAGCTACCAGATCACGGTGCCGCGCATGACGAACCACTGGCCTGGCGGCGACAACCTGCCGGGCTTCAAGGCCGCCATGCTCGCCTTCGAACGCGCCAACTGGGCGCTCGGCATGAAGGTGCTGAGCTGCTTCGCCTACAAATTCGGCTTCGCGCCGGACTTCTTCACCGACGCCCACGATCCGCAATCGCCGGAATATCAATCGACGCTGCGACTGCTACATTATCTGCCGATGATCGATGCCAAGCCGGAAGACTTCACCGGCTGGCGCGCCGGCGCGCATACCGACTATGCCTGTCTGACGCTTCTGCATCAGCGCAAGGGCCAGGGCGGACTTCAGCTCTGCCCCGGCAAGGAAGCCGATGAATTCGCATGGACCGATGTCCAGCCCGAAGACGGCGTCATCACCTGCAATATCGGGGACATGCTGAAGCGCTGGAGCGACGACAAGCTGCAATCCACATTGCACCGCGTGCGCATGCCGCACGCCCATGAATATCTGGGATCGCGCTATTCGCTGCCCTTCTTCTGCCAGGCCAATCGCGACGTCATCGTGCAAGGACCGGGCAAGGTTTATCCGCCGATCACCGCGAGCGACTTCCTGCTGCAACGGATCGCGGCGAATTTCGCAACGATGGGGTAAAGCCCGCCACGGCCGGCGCGTCCTTGCCGAGCACGCCGGCTCAAGACGTGGCCGCCGCGATCAAGCTGCGTTGATCGCCGAAAGATAGACCGGCTGTTCGGCTGTCAGCCCGCGATAGACCTGGCGAGTCATCTCGTCGGCGAGGACCTGCCGGTCGCCGCGCTCGAGCGCATCGAACGCCTCCTTCACGATCGCCTGCGGCGGAGTCTTCGGCCCTGTCATCTCGCGCGCCATGTCGGTGTCGATGAAGCCCGCATGGATTCCGAGCACCTGCGTGCCCTGCCCTTCCAGCTCGATGCGCAGCCCATTTGTCAGCGCCCAGGCGGCCGCCTTGGAGGCGCCATAGGTTGCGAGCAGCGGACGGTTAATCCAGCTCGCGACCGAGAGAACGTTGATCACAGCGCCTCCGCCATTCCTTGCCAGCACCGGCGCCAAGGCGCGCGCGACGCGCAACGGCCCGAGCACATTCACCTCGAAATGCGAACGGGTGTCCTCGATCGCACCGTCCCCGAGCCACGGCCCGAGCTTGGCAATACCTGCATTGTTGATCACGAGATTGACATCGGAGGCCTCCCGCGCAGCTGCTTCGACCTCGTCCTCTTTGGTAACATCGAGCTTGATCGGCACGACGCCGGGCAGCGTGATCGAGCTGGGATCGCGCGCCCCGGCATAGACCTTGGCGGCGCCGCGCTCCAGCAAGGCGCGGGCGAAAGCAAGCCCGAGCCCTCGATTGGCGCCGGTTACAAGGGCAGTTGCGCCCTGGATTTTCATTGTCCGTCTCCTGTCCGCTCGATCCAAGCCGGGGTCGCCCCGTCCCATTCATGATGGCCGTTATGATTGAATTTATATGATGACCGTCATATATCAAGCGAGGGCCGATCACGGTTGCGTCAGGGTTCGCGGTGTGACCATTCCAGGCGACGCAATTCCGTGGCGCCGGTTTTCACAGAAGCAGCCGTTCTCACGCCGTCCCCGCGCAAGCGGGGACGACAGGACATGAGCGATGCGATTCCATCTCAACCGAAACTGCGCTAGCCCCTGATGAACGCCAGAAGGTCCGCGTTGATCACGTCCGCATGAGTGGTCGGCATGCCGTGTGGAAAGCCCTTGTAGGTCTTCAGAATGCCGTTCTTCAGAAGCTTCGCCGACAGGGGCGCGGAATCCTCATAGGGCACGATCTGGTCGTCGTCGCCGTGCATCACCAGCACCGGCACGTTGATCTTCTTCAGGTCCTCGGTGAAATCGGTCTGCGAGAAGGCGACGATGCCGTCGTAATGCGCCTTGGCGCCGCCCATCATGCCCTGCCGCCACCAGTTCCAGATCACGGCGTCCGAGGCTTTCACGCCCGGCCGGTTGAAGCCGTAGAACGGACCAGCGGCAAGATCGTAATAGAATTTCGTGCGACTGGCCGCGAGCTGCTTCTGGAGATCGTCAAACACCTCTTTCGGCAGGCCGCCGGGATTGTTCGGCGTCTTCACCATGATCGGCGGCACCGCACTGAGGATCGCCGCTTTCGCCACACGGCTCTCGCCGTGGCGCGCGATGTAATGCACCACCTCGCCGCCGCCGGTCGAATGGCCGACGTGAACGGCCTCTTTGAGGTCGAGATGTGCGGTGAGCGCCGCAAGATCGTCGGCATAATGATCCATGTCGTGCCCGTCCGAAACCTGCGACGAGCGGCCATGACCACGCCGGTCATGGGCGATGACACGGAAGCCCTGGTTCACAAAGAACAACATCTGGGCATCCCAATCATCGGCGGACAACGGCCAGCCATGGCTGAACACGATCGGCTGGCCCTTGCCCCAGTCCTTATAGAAAATCTCGACACCGTCCTTGGTTGTGATCGTCGGCATGAAATTGCTTCCCTGAATTGTTTCCCGTTGTGCATGTCATTGGTCGATCCGGCATTCGACCGACCCGAACATAATGCGCCGAAGCAAGGTTACGACCTATCCTATGGACCAATGGTCGCGGCGATAACGTATTGAAGACCCTGTTCCTGAGGGACCGTCACACGGCTCGCACGGCCGACCACGCGCGCATATGCCGGGAAGCATCGCGGCAATACGTAGGACTCGCTTGCGCTTGCCGCGTTTGCCGCCGGTCGAACGCAGCAAATTTGATCAATTCTCAAAAGGACCGTCCAAGCCGACGACGATCGATCCGTCGTCTACTCCTCCGCATAATGCAATTCGATTTTGCTCGCTGGAGGCGACGAACATGCTGCACGGATACACCGTACCCCTCACTCCGCAGGGCCAGTCCGAACTCACCCCGCCGCCGCCGTGGCATTATTCCAGCGACTGCATCGCGGTCGAATACTGGGCCGATCCGGCCGCGGTCGCCGCACTCCTCCCACCCGGCATGGAGCCGGACGTCGCCTCGCAGGGGCGCACCTTCTTCTGGTTTCTCGACTGGCAATTCACCGGTTCGAATGACGAATTGACCGATCCGGCGCGCTACCAATATCGCGAGGCGTTCGTCCTGATCGAGGCGCGGCTCGACGGAAAGCCGGTCAATTTCTGCCCCTATATCTTCGTGGACAATGACTCCGCCCTCGCGCGCGGGTGGACGCAAGGCTATCCGAAGAAGCTTGGCAGCATTTTCCAGACCCGCACCTTTTCGGTGTTGAACGCGGCGGCGGCTCCGCTCGCGGCCGGAAGCCGCTTCGGCGCAAGCGTCTCGGCGCATGACGAGCGGCTCGCCACGGCGCGCATTCAGCTCGAAGCGCCGGTGGCCAATCCCGCGACCGTGTTCAATCGCCCGACCATCATCCGGCGCTATTTCCCGCAACTCACCGCGGGTCTGCGCGACAAGCCGGCGGTCGATGAACTGACGCTCTCCCTGATGGACGATCTGTCCTTCGCCAATGTATGGAGCGGCTCGGCGGAATTGTCCGTGCCCGAAGTGCGCGGCGAGGACATGCACAGGATCGCCCCGCTGCGCGTCGGACGCGGCTATCGCTTCAGCATGGGATACACGGTCACCGACCTGCCGATCCTGAAAGACTATCTCGCCTGATCGCGGCGCGCCCGGCGGCAACACCGCCGGGCCCCGCTGCTGCAATGCCTCGGGAGCCATGCGATGCCGCTTTACACGGTGACGACACAGTCCGGGGTTCTCGATGCAAAGCGCAAGGCCGACCTCGCCGAGCAACTGACCAGCCTGCATTCCGGCTATGCCGGCGTGCCACGGAACTGGGTGCATGTAATCTTTCAGGATTACGCCGCGGGAAGCGGCTTCACCGCGGGTTTGCAGGCCGCGCCCGCGGCGCTCACTTTGAACATTCGCGATGGCCGGTCGGCTGACTACAAGCGCGAATTGCTGAAACGCCTGTGGTCATTACTGCAGGCTGCGACCGGCGCCGCCGACGACCAGATCGTCATCGGCATCCAGGAGCTGCCGGCAAGCCAGGCGATGGAGATGGCGGCGATTATGCCGGATGTGAACGGGCCGCCTCGGCCTGATCGCGGGCCTCGGTCACAGCGGGCGTAAGCCTATCGGGCTGTCCGTATTGCCGTGATGATCGCAGCGATCGTCCCGACAATCACCGCGACGATCGGGCCCATGATGAAGATCGCGCCCATCGCTCCTCCGCCGTCGCGGTCGAACAGGCCGAAATAATTCGTCGCGACGATGTACCAGACGACCGGAATCGTCCAGCCGACGATCAGGCCGGCAAGGAAGGCGAGAAGGATTTTGAGGAAGCGGGGCATGAGAGGGCTACGCGGAAGATATGAGTCATCTAGGCGGAATGACTGACTTCCGCACCAGGTCAGTCACCAGTCACAAGCGCCCCCTGCGGGCAGGCATTTCATACTTTTGCCATGCGGCGCATCGACAAGCCGCCGAGATGCTGATCTGGCTGAACGGTCCTTTCGGGGCAGGAAAAACCACACTCGCCGAAGCGCTTCGCGCGCGACAGCCTGACATTCTGATCTTCGACCCGGAGGAGATCGGCTATCTGGTCAAGACGCTCGTCACACTCCCGAACAGCGGCGATTTCCAGGATCTGCCGCTGTGGCGCACGATGACCGTCGCTGCCCTGAGAGCCGTGCGCGAGCACTATCCGCAGGACATCGTCGTTCCGATGACGCTGGTCCGGCCGCAATATCTCGACGAGATACTGGGCAGCCTTGCGCGCGACGGAGAGCGGGTTCTGCACGTCTTCCTGTCGCCCGACGAAGCCATTCTTCGCGCCCGGATCGCCGCACAGATCATGAGCGATGACCCCACTCGCGACGAAGACATCCGGCAATGGCGCCTGGCTCAGGTCGACCGGTGTCTTGCCGCAAAGGAATGGATGCCGGAGCAAACACACTTCATGGATAGCGGCGCGATGCAGCCCGGGGTTCTCGCCGAACAGATCATGGAACGGGCGAGAGAGATGAAGGCAGCGCGACCGGCCTAGCCTCGCGACCCTTTCCTTGCAGGTAGCGGCGCAAAACCGCGATCTCGGCGTTGTCGAGCTCGGCAACGAGTTCGCAAAGCACAGACGTCTCGGCCTTGTCGCCCCGCTTCATGGCGTCGCGCAGGTCGCGGCGCATCCGGGCGTTCATCGCCTCGCCCGCATCCTCGGTCGCAGCGTCGCTCATATTACCTGCTGCTCCTTCGTGTTGAGACCGCGTGCCTGTCAGCCGCGATGCCGTGGCACTTCACCGCGGCGAATTGTCAGATTGCCGCACCACCAATACGAGAAGCTAAAACTTGGTCGGCATATTGCCCCTTACACGCCGGTCTCAACCGAATCAACAATTCCGTGCCCGCTGCGATTGGACGTGAAATGGACTAGCCATCGTACTACCGTCGCTCGTGAGCAACAGGCGCAGCAAGAGTTTGAGAACCAGCGAAAATGTGCCGCATTGGCAAGGACCACATAAATGGCAGTAGATTGGACAGCCGAAAAGATTGCCGACCTTCCTTTAGACCAAATCAAAATATTAAGAGCCAACTGTGCCAACAAAGGTGCCGATAACATCGTCGTCTTGTGCGATGCGGAGATCTTAAAGCGAACCCCGCCGCGAAAGGTCTCTTCGCCCAAACAAGAACGGCGGTCCAACAACGATACGGTTGTAGGCTATCATTTCGTCTGTCGTCCTGAAGAAAAGGGCGTAACACGAAACCCCGATGGCACTGTTTGGTCTGGAACGTGGGTCGTAGCCGCCCGTCGGGCCGAAAAGTCCTTACAGGCCGGGGCGTACGTTGCGCTCCATCTCAGTCATGCCGAACGATCCTACATGCACGGCAAGATGAAGGGCTGGCGCAGGTCAAAACGGGAGCGCGAGTATGCCGAGGGTCAAGAAGTAAAGACCGAGGAAGGCACCGACTTCCTGCTTGAACTGACTGATGAGCAAGTTGAATGGCGGGGAGAAGGAACAGTTGAGAGAAGTTACGTCTACGCTTCGGACGAGCAAACTCTGACTGAAATCACTCCCACTCAATCGTCCCCGGCGGCTTCGACGTCACGTCATACACTACGCGATTGACACCCTTCACCTCGTTGATGATGCGGGTCGCGACGTGGCCCAGAAACTTCATGTCGAACGGATAGAAATCCGCGGTCATGCCATCCGTTGAGGTGACCGCGCGCAGGCCGACGACATAGTCGTAGGTGCGATAGTCGCCCATCACGCCGACAGTCTTCACTGGCAGGATCACCGCAAAGGCCTGCCAGATATCGTCGTAAAGGCCGTGGCGGCGGATTTCCTCGATATAGATTTCGTCGGCAAGCCGCAGGATATCGAGCTTGTCCTTGGTGACCGGCCCCGGACAGCGGATCGCAAGGCCCGGCCCCGGAAACGGATGGCGGCCGACAAAGACTTCGGGCAGACCAAGCTCGCGGCCGAGCGCGCGCACCTCGTCCTTGAACAATTCGCGCAGCGGCTCGACGAGTTTCATGTTCATGCGCTCGGGCAAACCGCCGACATTGTGATGCGACTTGATGGTGACGGACGGCCCGCCGGTGAACGACACGCTTTCGATCACGTCCGGATAGAGCGTGCCTTGCGCGAGGAAATCGGCGCCACCGATCTTCTTCGCCTCGCGCTCGAACACCTCGATGAACAGCCGGCCGATAATCTTGCGCTTCTGCTCCGGGTCGTCGACGCCTTCGAGCTCCTTCAGGAACAGGTCTTCGGCTTCGACATGGATCAGCGGGATGTTGTAGGCGCCGCGGAACAGCGCGACCACCTTCTCGGCTTCGCCGAGCCGCAGCAATCCATGATCGACGAACACGCAGGTGAGCTGATCGCCGATCGCTTCGTGAATGAGCACCGCGGCGACCGCGGAATCGACGCCGCCGGACAGACCGCAGATCACCTTGCCCTTGCCGACCTGCTTGCGAATTTTCTCGATCGCCTCGTCTTTGAAGGCGCGCATCGTCCAGTCGCCGCTGAAGCCCGCGATCCTGCGCACGAAGTTGCGGATCAGCGCCGCGCCATGCGGGGTGTGCACCACTTCGAGATGGAATTGCGCGCCGTAGAACTTGCGCCTGTCGTCGCCGATCACGGCGATCGGCGCATTCGGCGAGGTCGCAAGGACGCGGAAGCCCGCGGGCGGGACAGTCACGCGGTCGCCATGGCTCATCCAGACCGGATAGCTCTGGCCCTTCGCCCAGACGCCCTCGAACAGCGGCGAATCCTCCGTCACCGTCACTTCGGCCCGGCCGAATTCGCGATGGTGGCCGCCCTCGACCTTGCCGCCGAGCTGCTGCGCCATCGCCTGCTCGCCGTAGCAGATGCCGAGCACCGGCACGCCGGCCTCGTAGATCGCGGGCGGCGCCAGCGGCGCCCCGGATTCATGAACGGATGCGGGACCGCCGGACAGGATCACCGCCTTCGGCTTCATCTCGCGGAAGGCCTCTTCGGCCCGATTGAAGGGGACGATTTCGGAATAGACGCCCTCCTCGCGCACCCGCCTTGCGATCAGCTGAGTGACCTGCGAGCCGAAATCGACGATGAGGAGTTTGTCGTGCTGGGGTGTCTGCGCCATGGCGGGTTCTAGAGCATGATTCCAAAAAGTGGAACCCGGTTTTCGGATGACATCATGCGTCCGTACGAGGGAGATTCACGGGCTTTGTTCCGGCTCTGCCGACGGACAGGCGTAGCGCCAAAGCCGCTCGAAATGAGCCTGTTCCGAACGATATCCACGTAAAATATGGGACCTCGGCGGGCGCGGCGCCACCGGCCCGAACCGGATGACATTCCCGACCCGGTATGCTGCATGTCCCATCCGCTGATGCGACCGATACGGGACCGAGCCGATGACGACCTCCAGACCTGCCGGCCTTGCCGACGATGCCGCAGCCCTTCTGGCCAAGCTGGGGCTACCTTTCGACCGCCACCGTGGGAGCCTGCCGACCCGCTCGCCGATCACCGGCGAAGTGATCGCCGAAATTGCCGAGACCACCCCCGAGGCCGCGCGGGACGCGATCGCCGCCGCCCACGATGCCTTCCTGTCCTGGCGCAACGTCCCGGCGCCCAAACGCGGCGAGCTGGTCCGCCTCTTCGGCGAGGAACTCCGCGCCAGCAAACAGGCGCTCGGCCGCCTCGTCTCCATCGAGGCGGGCAAGATCGTCTCCGAAGGCCTCGGCGAAGTGCAGGAGATGATCGATATCTGCGATTTCGCGGTCGGGCTGTCGCGCCAGCTCCACGGCCTGACCATCGCGACCGAGCGGCCCGAGCATCGGATGATGGAGACGTGGCACCCGCTTGGCGTCACCGGCATCATCTCCGCGTTCAACTTCCCCGTCGCGGTCTGGTCCTGGAATGCGGCGCTCGCGCTTGTCTGCGGCAACAGCATCGTCTGGAAGCCATCGGAAAAGACGCCGCTGACCGCGCTCGCGACGCAGGCGCTGTTCGCGCGCGCGATGCAGCGGTTCCGCGCCGATGGCGGCACGGCACCGGATGGATTGTCATCGGTCCTGATCGGCGGGCGGGCGCTCGGGGAAGTGCTGGCAGACCATCCGCAGGTGCCGCTGGTCTCGGCGACGGGCTCGACGGCCATGGGCCGGGCGGTGGCGCCGCGGCTTGCGCAGCGCTTTGCCCGCGCCATCCTCGAACTTGGCGGCAACAATGCCGCCATCGTCTGTCCCTCGGCCGATCTCGACCTGACGCTGCGCGGCGTCGCCTTTGCCGCGATGGGCACGGCGGGCCAGCGCTGCACCACGCTGCGGCGGCTGTTCGTGCATGAGACGATCTACGATCGCTTCGTGCCGCGGCTGAAAAGCGCCTACGCGTCGGTGACGATCGGCAATCCACTCGAGAGTGGCACGCTGGTCGGCCCGCTGATCGACCGCAGCGCATTCGAGGCGATGCAGAAGATGCTCGCCGCGGCGAAAGCGGACGGCGCGATTATCACCGGCGGCGAGCGCATCGATGTCGGCGGCTGGAGCGATGCCTATTATGTGCGCCCGGCGCTCGCCGAAACCGCCGCGCAAACCGAGCTTGTGATGCGCGAGACCTTCGCGCCCTTGCTCTGGGTCATGCGCTACAGCGATTTCGAAACCGCGCTCGCTTTGCACAATGCGGTGCCACAGGGCCTCGCCTCCTCGATCTTCACCAATGATCTGCGCGAGGCCGAAATATTCATCTCCGCGCGCGGCTCCGATTGCGGCATTGCGAACGTGAATATCGGCCCCTCGGGCGCGGAGATCGGCGGCGCATTCGGCGGCGAAAAGGAAACCGGCGGCGGCCGCGAATCCGGCTCCGATTCCTGGAAGGCCTATATGCGGCGCGCGACCAACACGATCAATTTCGGCAAGACATTGCCGCTGGCTCAGGGCGTGAGGTTCGACGTGGGCTAAGTCAGCTCCGCCGCATCACCGAAACGAAGAAGCCGTCGGTGCCGGTGCGGCGCGGCGTCATCAGAAGGCCGGTCTCGGTCAGCATCGCCGCCTTGCGGAACAGATAGCTGCGTTCCCCGAGCGCGGAGGCGACCTCCTCCGGCCGCACCAGCGTGAAGCCCTCGTGACGGGCGAGAAAATCGCGGATTTGCGCGCCGTTTTCCTCCTCCAGCACCGAACAGGTGATGTAGACGATGCGGCCGCCGGGTTTGACGAGCGGCACGGCGCGGTCGAGCGCGGCGGCCTGGTCCTTGCGACGCTGCTCCAGCGCACCGGGACGAAGCCGCCATTTCGCATCCGGATTGCGACGCCATGAGCCGGTGCCGGTGCATGGCGCATCGATCAAGACGAGATCGATCTTACCGAAAAGATCGTCGAGGATTTCCGCGGCGCCACGCGGCGTGCGCACCTGCACATTGCGCACGCCCGCGCGTTCGAGCCGCGCATGGATCGGCGCGAGCCTACGCTTGTCAGTATCGGTGGCGTAAAGCTGGCCGCGATTGTCCATCATCGCCGCGAGCGCGAGCGTCTTGCCGCCGGCGCCGGCGCACAGGTCGACGACCTGTTCGCCGGGAGCGGCGCCGGAAAAAAGCGCAGCAAGTTGAGAGCCTTCGTCCTGGATTTCAACATGACCCTTGATGAAGGCCGGGTCGGCCTGGATCGCCGGACTTTTCGCATCGGCGTGGACTGAAATACGCAGACCGAAGGGCGACCAGCTCGTCACTTCTGGATTATACTCCGCGAGCTCTGCAGACGCTCTGTCATGGTCTGCCTTTATCAGGTTGACCCGCAGGTCGAGCGGCGCGCGCGAGGCGAGTACCGCGCCCTCCTCCGCCCGCGCCTCTCCGAACACGGCCGCGAAGCTCGCATCCAGCCAGTCCGGATAATCGCCCCTCACATGCGCCGGCGCGCCGCCGAGACTGGCCGCGGCGAGTTTGCCTCGCTCGTCGTCGCTCAAAGGCGCGGGCGCGAAGCGCGACCCATCGAACAGCCCCGCGATCGCATCGACATCATATCCGCGCTCCAATCGCAGCATGCCGAGCATCACCGCCCGCGGCGCCGCATCGTCCATGACATAGGCGGACGACGACTTGCGGCGCAGCGCGTCATAGACGAGACCCGCGATCGCCGCGCGGTCGCCCGAACCCGCGAAGCGGTGCATCTGCCCCCAATCCTTCAGGGCTTCGGCAGCCGGACGGCGCTTCGTCTCGATATCGGCCAGCACTTCAATGGCGCCGGCAATGCGCGCTGCAGGAGTCATTTGATTGTGTTCGCTTAGCCTAAACGCCCAGCGCCAGAATGCGCACGATGTAGATCACCCACATGATCGCGAGCACGAGAACGCCGATGCCGAAAAACGCGCCGCGGATCGGCACATGATTGGTGGTCACGAATACCAAAGCCTGGCCATAGCGCATCGCGACAAAGATCCATGCGAGGATCACGAACAAGAGATCGGCCTGCTTGGTGATCAGCGCGAGGATCGTCAGCACGTAGAACAGCACCGGGATCTCGAACTGGTTGAGATAGGCGTTGTGCGCGATGATCGCGTCCTTCGGCCAGTTCGGTTCGCGCAGCGCGATATCCTGCCAGCGTGTACCGGCCGCGAAGGCCATGCGGCGCCGCACGGCAAGATGCAATCCCAGCGCAATGGTGAGCAGCACCTGCGCGAACAAGGGCAACAAGATCATCTGTACCGACATCTCAACGGCTCCGTTCCGCGATCCGCACCAGAAGCTTGCCGAAATTCTCGCCGCGCAGGAGGCCGATCAGCGCGCGCGGGGCATTCTCGAAACCGTCGACGATGTCCTCGCGGTATTTCACCCGCCCTTCCTTCACCCATTGCGACATGTCGCGCAGGAACGCGCCATGCTGGGCGCCGAAGTCGGAGACGAGCAGACCCTGGACGCGCAGCCGCTTGGTCAGGATCATGCGCCACACCGCAGGAAGCTTGTCCGGTCCCGGCGGCGGCGCCGTATCGTTGTAATGGGCGATGGTGCCGCAGATCGGAATCCGCGCGAAGGTGTTCAGGAGCGGCAGGACCGCGTCGAGCACGGGACCTGCGACATTCTCGAAATAGATGTCGATGCCTTGCGGACAGGCTGCCGCAAGCCGCCCCGGAAGATCCGGCGCACGATGATCGAGACACGCATCGAAGCCGAGTTCGTCGGTGACGAAGCGGCACTTGTCCGGTCCGCCTGCGATGCCGACCGCGCGCAGTCCCTTGATCTTCGCAATCTGCCCGACCACCGAGCCGACGGCGCCTGACGCCGCCGCAACCACGAGCGTTTCGCCGGCTTTCGGCTGCCCAACCTCGAGCAGGCCGGCATAGGCCGTCATGCCCGGCATGCCGAGGACGCCGAGCGCTGTGGAAATCGGCGCGAGCGAGGGGTCGATCTTGCGCAGGCCCGCGCCATCGGAGACCGCATGGGTCTGCCAGCCGGTGCGGCCAAGCACGATGTCGCCCACGGCAAAGCCGGGATTGTTGGACGCCACCACCTCGCTGACGGTGCCGCCTTCCATGACGCCGCCGATCGGAACCGGCGCCGCATAGGATTTCGCATCGCTCATCCGCCCGCGCATATACGGATCGAGCGAGAGATAGAGCGTGCGCAGCAGCACTTCGCCCGGCCCGGGGGTGGGGATGTCGAACGCTTCCATCCGCAGATCGGATGGCTTCGGCTCACCGACGGGACGGGAGGCCAGGATGAATCGACGGGCCTGTTCGGGCATCAGCGCTTGCTCCGGTCTCCCTCTCCTTCAGGAGAGGGTGGCCGCGAAGCGGCCGGGTGGGGTGTACGGTTCAGAAGGCTCGCGTGAATGACCTGCAACACAGCATCCCCCTCGGGACGAGAAAGTCAGCGATGCTCCGGGACGCTCCTTTAGACCAAGCGCGGGCGAATTGAAATTGAACCGTCACATGCGTCCCGGCGACCGATATTCTCAAGCCTTTTCGCCCGGCGGAACCAAACCGTCATGACAGCAGCCACCCTGCCGCGCATCCTCGCCCTCGTCGCCCTCGTCCTTCTCGCTTTCGCCGCCGTCGTGGCGGGCGGCTTTGCCGGCAACCGCGTCGGCGAGGCCGTCATCTATGCGGTGGCTCATTGGGCCGATCGCGACATCGCCGAACTGAAAGACATGCTGATCTGGAGCCTGATCGCAGGCATGGCGATCGGCGCCATGGCCGGGCTCTCGATCGTGCTCGCCTTGTTCGGGGTGCGGCGCTGGATCATGCGCAGCGCGCTCGCGCTGCTCGCAGTCGTCTCGCTGGGCAGCGTCGCGATCACGGTCGCGGCTTATGACTGGCCGAAATCGTCCGGCTTGCCAGTCGTGCAATACGAGCTGCGGTTGCCGCAGGGCGTGGCGCTTCCCTCCATGAGCGACCTCCGGCTGACGCAATGGCAGGGCCAATCGGGACACGGGATCTACATCGCCCGCACCGGCATCGTGGACGGACGTGCCGAAATTGCAGGCAGCTTCGCGATCGGCCGCGGCAGCGAGGATCCGGAGATGGAGCTTGGCCTCGCACCCAATGTCGAATCACGCTGGCGCATCCCCTACAAGAACGATGCGCCGCTCGAGAAGGCGTTCGGGCCCTGGCAGCGCATCGAACTCCTGCCCTCGCCCCGCGCCGGCACCACACCTTTGCCCGCGGGCGACTACCACATCCGCTATCGCGTCCGCAGATACATGTGACAGCCATGTCACTGCGATAGACACCGCGAAGGTCCGCCGTTAGCGTTGCGCTTTGCCTTGCGGCAAGGGGAGACGACATGTCCTACCAGCAGCCCATCCGGCAGCCGGGCGAACCGGTCCCGTCCTCGGAAGAACGCAACTGGGCGATCGCGGTCTGGCTGCTCTATCTCGGCGGTCACATTACGTTCATCACGGTGATCGCGGGCCTGGTCATCGCCTATATGAAGCGCGCACAATTCGCAGGCACGCCTTACGAATCGCACATGACCTCCGCGATCCGAACTTTCTGGATCGCATTGATCGGCGGCATCGTCTCGGCGGTGCTGATCTTCGTCCTGGTTGGCATCCCGCTTCTGATCGCGCTGGTGATCTGGACAATCTTCCGATGCGTGCGCGGCCTCGTGCGCGCCATCAACGGCGAGCCGATCGCCGACCCGAATGGATGGTTGTGAGCGATCGCGAGCGCGACACTGGATTTCCTGCAACGGAGGCGTCATGTCGGTCCGGGAGCCGGTCAAACCCTGTGTGGAACGCAGCGCCGCGATCGCGGTGTGGCTGCTGTATCTTGCCGGCTATCTGACGCTCGTGACGTTCTTCATCGGACTGGCGGTGGCGTATCTGAAGCGCGCGCAGTGCGGCGGTTCGGCCTACGCCTCGCACATGACGTCCGCGATCTACACCTTCTGGATCACCGCATCGGTCGGGTTGATCGGCTTCTATCTCAGCTTCTTCGATATCGGCATTCCGATCCTGGTCGCGCTCGCGGCCTGGCTGCTCTACCGCTGCCTGCGCGGACTGAACAATGCTCTCAACGGCGTGCCGATCGAGGACCCGACCGGCTGGCTGTAAAGGTTACGTCCTGCTCCGGCCCGAAGACGACCCGCGTCGCTACGCTGCCCGTTCGTATCGCAAATTGCCAGGGATCGCCTCGATGAACATTGCAACGGCTCTGATTGCATTCGTCCTTTCGCTCGTGATGTCGCAGGTCGCACACGCAAGGATCGAACGATTTCCCTCCGAAATGCGGGTTCACAAGATCCAGACGGAGGGCGCAACAATTCACGTGCGCGTGGGCGGCCATGGACCGGCCGTGGTCATGCTGCACGGATTTGGCGATACCGGCGACATGTGGGCGCCGCTCGCAAAGGCGCTGATCAAGGATCACACGGTCATCGTCCCGGACCTGCGCGGCATGGGCTACTCGTCCTATCCAGACACTGGCTATGATAAGAAAACGCAAGGCATCGACATCGCGACCGTGATGGACAAGCTCAAGGTCCAGCGCGCAGCACTCGTGACTCACGATATCGGCAACATGGTGGGCTATGCACTGGCCGCTCAAAACCCGGATCGCATCACCAAATGGGTGGTCATCGACGCGCCATTGCCGGGGATCGGCAGCTGGGACGAAATCCTGAAAAGCCCGCTGCTCTGGCATTTCAACTTTCGCGGCCCGGACATGGACAGGCTGGTGAAGGGACGCGAGCGGATCTACCTCGACCGCTTCTGGAACGAACTGTCAGCCGATCCGAAAGCGATCGATGAGGCCACGCGCCGGCATTATGCGAAAATCTACGCGCGTCCCGGAGCAATGCATGCGGCGTTCGAGCAATTCGCCACGTTCAACACCAAGGACGTTGCCGACAACAAGGCCTTTCAGGCCAAAGGCAAGCTGACATTTCCGATCCTTGCGCTCGGCGCGGAAAAATCGTTCGGCGATCAGCAAGCGGCGGTCATGCGCGAAGTCGGAACGAATGTGGAAGGCGGAATTATCGCGAAGTCCGGCCACTGGATCATGGAGGAGCAGCCGGATCAGACCGTCAGGCTGATCCGCGCGTTTCTCGACAGGACGTGAGCGCTCACGCCCGGCCCGGATAATTCGGGCTCTCGCGCGTGATGGTCACGTCGTGGACATGACTCTCGCGCAGGCCCGCGCTCGTGATCTTCACGAAGGTGGCCTTGCGGTGGAAGTCCTGGACATCCTTCGCGCCGACATAACCCATCGCCGCGCGCAGGCCGCCGGCCAGCTGATGCAGCACGGTCGAGGTCGGTCCCTTGTAAGGCACCTGCCCTTCGACGCCTTCCGGCACGAGCTTCAGCGTATCCTTGATGTCCTGCTGGAAATAGCGATCGGCCGAGCCGCGCGCCATCGCCCCGACCGAGCCCATGCCGCGATAACTCTTGTATGACCGGCCCTGATAGAGAAACACCTCGCCGGGCGTCTCGTCCGTGCCGGCAAGCAAAGAGCCGACCATCGCGCAATCCGCACCGGCCGCGATCGCCTTGGCAAGATCGCCGGAATATTTGATGCCGCCATCGGCGATCACCGGCGTGTCCGTTTCGCGCGCAGCTTCCACGGCGTCCATGATGGCTGTCAGTTGCGGCACGCCGACGCCCGCGACGATGCGGGTGGTGCAGATCGAACCCGGTCCGATGCCGACCTTGATCGAGTCCGCGCCGCTATCGATCAGCGCCTTGGCGCCGTCCGCCGTTGCAACATTGCCGGCGACCACCTGCACCTTGTTGGATTGCCGCTTGATGCGCTTCACCGCTTCGAGGACATGCCGCGAATGGCCGTGCGCGGTATCGACCACGACGAGATCGACGCCCGCGGCGATCAGCCGTTCGGTCCGGTCGAAGCCCTTGTCGCCGACCGTGGTCGCGGCGGCGACGCGCAGGCGCCCCTGCTCGTCCTTGCAGGCATTGGGATTGGCGACCGCCTTCTCGATGTCCTTGACGGTGATCAGGCCGACGCAGTGATAATCGGCGTCGACCACCAGAAGCTTCTCGATCCGGAATTGGTGCAGGAGCCGCTTGGCTTCTTCCTGCCCGACGCCCTCGCGCACCGTGACCAGGCGCTCCTTGGTCATCAGTTCGGAGACTTTCTGCGACGGATCGGTAGCAAAGCGAACGTCGCGGTTGGTCAGGATGCCGACAAGCTTGCCGGTGCCGCTGCGTCCCGCGCCTTCGACCACCGGAATGCCGGAAATGCCGTGCTCCTTCATCAGGGCAAAGGCATCGGCCAGCGTCGCGTCCGGCGAGATGGTCAGCGGATTGACCACCATGCCGGATTCGAACTTCTTCACCTGACGGACCTGCGCGGCCTGCTCATCGGGCTCCATGTTGCGATGGATGACGCCGATGCCGCCCGCCTGCGCCATGGCGATCGCCATCCGCGCTTCGGTGACGGTGTCCATGGCCGAGGCCACGATCGGGAGATTGAGGAAGATGTCCCGCGTGATGCGGGAGCGGACATCGACTTCGGATGGCAGAACGTCGGACAGACCCGGTTGCAGCAATACGTCGTCGAAAGTCAGCGCCTCGCGCGGGGCGCCGTTGAAGCCATTTGATGAGGGGTGTGCCATTGCCCTACCTAGCGACGGATTCGGGCACCCGCAAGGCGGGTCTGCCGTCTGAACCACAGGTTGGCACGGGCGGATAGCACGGCCGGACCGGTCCGTCACGACACGCGCTGCGTCATCCCACGCATTATTTACGCGAACTCTACCGAGACGGGCTGACATGCTCCGGGCGCAATGCGGGCGGCCCATCGTCTGGTCTTCGTCTTGGCCCGTCATCTTGGCCTTCGTATTGGCCTTGGCATCGCGGTCCACTAATCTGAGCCGGCCCGGCGAGAGGATGACGCCTTGCGCTTTTCGTACCTTCTCATTGCGTTCCTGATCTGCCTCGCATGCTGCAGCACCGCGCAGGCGGCCAGGCGGGTCGCGCTTGTGATCGGCAACAATGCCTATGGCGAGGTACCGCCGCTCGCCAAGGCGGTCGGCGACGCGCAGGCGATCGCGGCGACATTGCGCGGCCTCGGCTTCGACGTCATCACCGTGACCGATGCCGGGCGCGCACGCATGGCGCGGGCGCTGGTCGATTTCGAAACGCGGGTATCGCCGGGCGACACGGCTGTGTTCTTCTTCGCCGGGCATGGCATCGCGCTGGACGGCGGCAATTACCTGATGCCGACCGACGTGCCGAACGTCACCGAAGCGCAGCGCAATCTGTTGCGCAGCGAAGGCTTTCTCGCCGACGATATTTCCGAGCGGCTGCGCGAGCGCGGCGCTGCGACCACCGTGATGATCCTCGACGCCTGCCGCAACAATCCGTTCAAGGCCGGCGCCGGCCGCTCGATCGGCCAGTCCCGCGGCCTGCAGCGCATGGAAACGCGGCGCGGCCTGTTCGTGATGTTTTCCGCGGGCGCGGGTCAGGAGGCGCTGGACCGGCTCGGCGACGACGACACCCATCCGAATTCGGTGTTCACGCGGCTGTTCGTCGATCTTGTGAAGCGGCCCGACCTCGACCTGATCGACGTCGCCAAGGAATTGCAGATCGAGGTGCCGAAGCTCGCGCAAAAGGTCGGCCACGAGCAATTGCCGGCCTATTACGACCAGATTCCCGGCCGCATCTTTCTCGCGCGCACCGATGGAAGCCAAACGCCGCCACCCGCGCGGCCGACACCTGCGCCTCAGGTCTCGGCGTCATCCGCACCGGCGCCATCCGCGCCGACGTCACCGCCGCCTGCAAAGGTCACGCCTGCCGCACCCCAAGTCGCAGCGCTCCCGCCGCGCGAAACCTATCGCGTGCTGAACAATGTCTCGCAGGGCATCCACAATATGCGGACAGGGCCCGGCACGAACTTTTCACTCGTGGTGTCGATTCCGGCCGGGGCAACCGGCCTTGTGGTCGGCCGGTGCCAAAAGCCGCAGGATCGGCGGTCGGCGCATCCGTGGTGCGAGGTCAGCTGGCGCGGGCATGCCGGCTGGACCTCGGCCTGCTGCATCGTCGGAGAGCGGACCGGTGCGCTGCCGCGATAGACAAATTCTACGACGTGTCATCGACAAGAGGGCGGCCGCCACCATATACTAAATTTAGAGGGGGCAAACTTATCGACCGCAGGTTGAGGGTCTGCCAATGAACCGAATTAAGTCAACCGGCAATCCAGCGGCCAATGTCCGAAAAGCCGTTCGCGAAAGCGTGGACCACTCTTCAGCATGTGGCCGCAGATACAGTGGTTCTGCTGGCCTTTATTTTGCTCGTTTACCTGTTCGAGTTGTTGCTCAACATATTGTGGCCGGACCACACTGACCCCGCTTTCTTCGGGTTCCATCTTCACGACGCAATGGTTGTCATTAAATGGGTAACAATCGTCGCGTGGATGGCAATCACCTCATGGAAACTGCTGCGACACACTTGGCAGGACTAAAATGACCAACCTGCTCCAACTCGGAACATCTAGTTTCTTCTCCGACGTGTCTCGGGCTGCTAAACTCTACCTTGCCGCAATCATCGTCGCGCTTTTGGCTTCGATCGTAGCGTCGGCACTGGGTGTCACTGTTGTCACCTACAAACCGCAACCACCCCAATCGACTCCTAAGTTAGATCCTATACCACCTACCCAACCAAATCAGCCAGATTTGCAAAACCACGAAGATCGCGCTGCTCTCATTTTGGCAAAGCGTAATCTTGGTGATCATCTCACAGTCTTGGCCAAGCAGGCCGGCGCTGCACCTCTATCTCGTGAGCCGCACCTGAAAGAGCGTGTGCCGTCGGTAATAAGAGTCAAACAACTAACACCCGACGTCCAACGGGACGTTCGTGACTTAGGCTTCTCAACCACACCCGCGACAGCGGTCTTCGAGTATAACGATCATCTCTTCTTAGTTGATCAAACGAGAACCGTAGTCGGAATCGTTACCGCGGACGATGCAAATGCGAATGCCGCGGAACCCGGGGGCCATCATCAATTGCCGGCGTTCAGTACTGGCAAACAACCGCAATGACGGGGCACGCGCTGTGCGCATGCCCCGAACAACCTTCAAGCAAAGTGAGTGACCAGACTAGGGTCGCCAGTTCGCCGGCGGGCCGTGCCGCTCGATCGCCTCGACCAGTTCGCGATGCTTGCGATCCTCGCGCCGCATGTAGATCGCGATGATCGCGTGCGCCGGCGCGATCAGCCACAAGAACGGCGACAGCGTCAAAAGCCCGATCACCAGGAACACAACGAACAGGGCGGCGTTGAAGATGGCCGCAAAAATCTGTCCGTTCAGCAGCAACGCCAACGGCGGCAGAAAGAACGCCAGAACGTAGATCATTCCAGTGAACCTCCCCGGCCGAGACAGCGCGGCCTTTCGCAGCCATTCCATGTAGGAAGTGCAGCCCCCGGCGCAAGGCTTTGCGCCTGCGCCACACCGAAATGCTACAACGCCCGCTTCCTCCACCCGCCGGACCCTCCATGCAGCATCATCCGCGTCTCGTGCCGCTGATCGTCGCGTGCGCGCTGTTCATGGAGAATCTCGATTCGACGGTCATCGCCACCTCGCTCCCGGCCATCGCCGCCGACATCGGCGCAAACCCGCTGGCGCTGAAACTCGCGGTCACGTCCTACCTTCTCTCACTCGCCGTCTTCATTCCGGCGAGCGGCTGGACCGCCGACCGCTTCGGCGCGCGCCGCGTCTTTGCCGCGGCGATCTTCGTCTTCATGCTGGGATCGATCGGCTGCGCGATGGCAAGCTCGCTGGAAGGCTTTGTCGTTGCGCGCATCGTGCAGGGCATGGGCGGCGCGATGATGACGCCGGTCGGCCGGCTCGTGCTGGTCCGCACCATCGAGAAGCGCGAGCTGGTCAGCGCCATGGCGTGGGTGACGATCCCGGCGCTGATCGGCCCCGTGGTCGGACCGCCGGTCGGCGGTTTCATCACCACCTATGCGTCGTGGCACTGGATCTTCCTGATCAACATCCCGATCGGCATCGTCGGCATCGTGCTGGTGCTGCTCTATATCGATCCGGTCCCTGCCGAACATCAGGAGCCGTTCGACGGCGTCGGCATGCTGCTCGCCGGACTGGGCGTCGCCGGCCTCGCATTCGGGCTCTCCGTCGCGGGCCTCGACATGCTGCCATGGCCCATCACCACAGCCCTCGTGGCCGGCGGCGCCTTGTCGATGACCGCATATCTCTTTCACGCCAGAAAAATCCCGGCGCCGATCCTCGATTTCTCGCTGCTGCGCTATGCGACTTTCAACGCCAGTCTGGTCGGCGGCTTCCTGTTCCGACTCGGCATCGGCGCGATCCCGTTCCTGCTGCCGCTGATGCTGCAGACCGGATTCCACATGAGCCCGTTTCAGTCCGGGCTCGTCACCTTCGCCGGCGCGCTCGGTGCCATCGGCATGAAGACCGTGGCGGCGCGCACCATCAATCGCTTCGGCTTTCGCCGCGTGCTGATCGCCAATGCCCTCATCAGTTCGGCCTTCATCGCCGCGATTGCCGTATTCCGGCCCGGCATGCCGGTCACGATCCTGATCGCGATCCTCCTGGTCGGCGGGTTCTTTCGCGCGCTGGAATTCACCGCGGCGAACACCATCGCCTATGCCGAAATCGAGCCGCGTCGCATGAGCCGGGCGACAGCGCTCGCCTCGGTCGGTCAGCAATTGGCGATCTCGGCGGGGGTCGCGGTCGGCGCGCTGATGGTCGAGATGTCGCTGACCTTCCGCGGCGCAAGCGAATTCACGCCGGCCGATTTCACGCCGGCCTTCCTCGTGGTTGCGGCGATTTCGGCGACCTCGGCGTTGTGGTTCTGGCGCTTGCCAGCCGATGCGGGCGCCGAAATGTCCGGTCGCGTGCCAGTCAAGGTCGAAGCCGAGACCGAGTCCGAAGAGAAGGCAGAGCCGATCGCCGCTGCGGAAACGTCCGATCAGCGTCTCGGCTGACCAGGGCGGTCGGACTCCAGAGCAACTTCGGTCGAGGTGGAATCGCTTCGCCCGGTTTTGTCATGCCCCGCGAAGGCGGGGCATCGCGTAAACTCCGAAAACGCTGGTATTTACTGGATCGCCCGCTTTCGCGGGCGATGACAGCGACAGCTTCTGTAAGTCAGAAGTCGTCTGCAAAACGCAAGACGCTCCGCTCGTCCCCGCCCAAAGGCGGGGACTCGGAGCATCGTAAGTTCTGGAGGCTACATGCTCCGCATTCCCGCTTGCGCGGGAATGAGCGAAGTCAGAAAGCGTCAGACCGCTTCCTTCAGTTCCTTGGCCGGGCGGAATGCCACCTTCTTGCTGGCCTTGATCTTGATCGCCTCTCCGGTCGCCGGATTGCGCCCCATGCGGGCAGCACGCTTGCGGACCTGAAGGATGCCGAGGCCGGTGAGCCGGATGCGCTCGCCCTTCTTCAGGTGCTTGGTGATCAGAGCCACGAGGTCGTTGAGCATCGCCTCGCCCTGCTTCTTGGTGATCTGATGCTCTTCGGCAATCGTTGCGGCCAGTTGCTTGAGCGTGATCTTGTTCGGTCCTGCGGCCTTCGGCGCCGCCGACTTCTTCGCTGCCGGCTTCGCTGCCGCCGCCTTTGCCTTGGTTTTTGGTTTTGCCGCCATGGAAAATGCCCTCTTAGAAGCGCGGTGTGCGCGAAGCTTCGCATTAAGAGATTCGCAACCGCTTGCGAAGGGAAAGCGCGGCTCCGCGTGCGAAAAGTGTCGATAAATCGGGCTTGTCGCACTTTTGCGACGCGGAAAGGCCCTTGAATTATGGCTTTTGGGCACCGAAGGCACAAAAACGGCCTTCCCTGTGGCAATATTTGACGTGCAAGCCGATACTCGGAGGCAATCGATCCGCTGGCGAGGCTCAATGACAAGACCAGTTCTGGCGCTGCTTTTCCTCACCTTCCTCTCCGCGCAGGCCGCCTTCGCCCAAACCAATTGTCCGGTTTGCGCCGAGGCGGCGAAGTTGCGTGACGCACTCCAGAAGATGCAGGCCGGTCCCGCGACCACAAGCGCCGAGGCGGAAAGCCTCGGCAAACAAGGCCTCGCGCTTCTCGGCGCATTTGCCGACAACCCGCCACCGCCCAAGCAGGGCCGCGCCGCTTTCGAAGCGCTGGTGAACCTCAGCGCCTATGCCGCGCCTGTCACAAAAAGCGGGGACTACGAGAAGGCGCTGGCCGCCATCGGGCTGAAGAATCCCGATTACCGCAAGCGCTACCAGGCCATGGTTCGCAAGGGCATTCGCGCGAAGAACCGCCGCGAATCCTGCCAGATGCGATACCTGCAGACCAATGTGTCGGTGGCCGAATGCAAATTGCAGGAAGCGGCGAAAGGCTCGAGCGCGAATGAAGCCGCGCGCCTCTGCAACACCGACTACGACCTTGCGCAATGCCTTGCGGCGAAGCGCTAGCAGCGCTCACGCCTGCGGCTCACCCCGGAAGCCGGTCGCCAGCACATAGAGCTCCGCCGAGTCCTGGCGGCTCGCCGCGGGCTTCACATGCTTCACGCTCGCGAAATTGCGTTTGAGCATGGCGAGCAGGTCGCCCTCGGTACCGCCCTGCAGCACCTTGGCGAGGAATGTGCCGCCAGGCTTGAGCACCTCCGCGGCAAACATCGCCGCAGCTTCCACCAATGCGACGATCTTCAGGTGATCGGTCTTGCGATGGCCGGTGGCATTCGCGGCCATGTCGGACAACACGACATCGGCGGGCCCGCCGAGCTTCTCCTTCAGGATGTCCGGCGCCGACGGGTCCAGAAAGTCGAGCACAAGAAAATCGACGCCGGGCACAGGATCCATCTCGAGGATGTCGATCGCGACCACCTTCCCCTGTTCGCGCCCCTTGCCGTCGCCCGAAAGAACGCGCTGTGACGCGAGCTGACTCCAGCCGCCGGGCGCAGCGCCGAGATCCACAATACGTGCGCCGGGCTTGAGGAATTTCGCCTTGTCGTCGATTTCAGCGAGCTTGTAGACCGCGCGCGATCTGTATCCCTCACGCTTGGCGCGCGCGACATACGGGTCGTTGAGTTGCCGCTCCAGCCAAAGCTTGGAGGAAAGCTTGCGGCCCTTGGCGGTCTTGACGCGCGTCTTCAGGTCGCGGCCGCCGCTGCCCTTGGATGCTTTCGCTTTGGATGCTTTCACGAAGTCCCCGCCTCGCGCCAAACGCCATCGGCGCGCATCATCTGCACCAGCATGCCTTCGCGCAATCCGCGGTCCGCAACGCGCAGCCGCGCGCTCGGGAACGCCCGGCGGATCGCTTCGAGGATCGCGCACCCCGCCAGCACGAGGTCGGCACGCTCGGCGCCGATACAGGCATTGCAGACCCGTTCGTCATAGGACATGGCGAGCAGGCGCTCCATCACCTCGGTGACTTCATCGTCCATCATCCAGCAGCCATCCACCCGCCGCCGGTCATAGCGCTTCAATCCGAGATGCACGCCGGCGATCGTGGTGACGGTGCCCGAGGTGCCGAGGAGATGACCGTTGATCCGGTGCTTGCGCTGCTCGCTTGCGAACGGGGCGATGTGATGCGCGGCTTCATCCACCATCGCTTCGAAGATCTCGCGCGTCACGCTGATGCCGCCGTGACGCTCGGCGAGCGTGACGACGCCGACCGGCAGCGAGGTCCAGCCCTGCATCGCCGGCTCGGGCGGACCGCGGCGCGTGGCCCTGGGACGGCCGAGGCTCGCGATCTCCGACGATCCGCCGCCGATATCGAACAGGATTGCGCCGCCGGCATCCGGATCGACCAGCGGCGTGCAGCCGATCGCCGCGAGCATCGCCTCGGTTTCGCGATCCACGATTTCGAGGGACAGACCGACCTCCTCGCGCACCCGGTCGAGGAATGCCTCGCCGTTCTGCGCCTGCCGGCAGGCCTCGGTGGCGATCAGTCGCGCGCGGGTGACACCGCGATTGCGCATTTTGTCGCGGCAGATGCGCAGCACCTCGATCGCACGGGCGATGGCGGGTTCGCCGAGACGCCCCGACGACGTGATCCCTTCGCCGAGCCGGA
>Ga0180222_1000660_pt1 | contig 46992 bp, 47 predicted proteins | sample eDN5th37CKraftOP_FD_151336 | JGI IMG/M metagenome (GOLD analysis project Ga0180222, IMG submission 151336) | Enriched Organic Plus compost microbial communities from Emeryville, California, USA - eDNA 5th pass 37_C Kraft OP (version 2) (version 2) ...
AAGGCGGTGGAGATGTTCGAGGCGGTCGCGGACGGGCGGATCAAGGCGATCTGGATCATGGCCACCAACCCCGCCGTTTCCATGCCCGATGCGGGCGCGGTGCGGGCGGCGCTGGCGGCCTGCCCGCTCGTCGTCGTGTCCGATTGCATCGCCGACACCGACACCGCGCGGCTCGCCCATGTGAAGCTGCCCGCGCTCGGCTGGGGCGAGAAGGACGGCACCGTCACCAACAGCGAGCGCGTCCTCTCCCGCCAGCGCCGCTTTCTGGCCGCGCCGGGCGAGGCTCGGGCGGATTGGGATATCCTTGCCTCCGTCGCGCGGGCGATGGGGTGGGGCGACGCCTTCGCCTACACCCATGCCGCGCAGATCTTCCGCGACTATGCGGCGCAGACCGCGTTCGAGAATGACGGCGCGCGCCTGCTCGACCTGGGGGGGCTCGCCGGGATCGGGGAAGAGGACTATGAGGCGCTGGAGCCGTTCCAATGGGGCGGGCTTTCTCCCTTTGCCGATCGGCCGTTCTCCACACCCGACGGCAAGGCGCGGCTGATCGCGGTGAAGCCGCCGCAGCCGAGGGTGGACGCCGATTTCCCGCTGCGCCTCAACACAGGGCGGTATCGCGACCAATGGCATACGATGACGCGCACCGGCCTCAGCCCGCGCCTGTCGGCCCACCGGCCCGAACCATTGGTCGAAATCCACCCCGACGACGCGCTAGCGCACGGCATCTTCGACGGCGGGCTGGCGCGGGTGGAAAGCCGCGCGGGCGCGAGCATCTACCGCGTCGCCGTCACCGATGCGCAGGCGCGCGGCAGCCTGTTCGTGCCGATGCACTGGACCGACAGCCTGTCGTCGGGCGGGCGCACGGGCCGCTTGCCCTCGCGCGATCGCGATCCGGTTTCCGGCCAGCCCGGCTTCAAGAACCATGGCGCGCGGATCGGCGCCTACAGCCCGGAATGGCGCGCCTTTCTGGTCGGCGCGCACGCCCCGCGCCACATGGACGCCGCCTATTGGACCCGCTCCCGCGTGGCGGGCGGCTGGCTGACCGAGCTGGCGGGCGATGGCGAGCCGGATATAGCCGCGCTGCTGCCCGAAGGGCGGCGGATGGAGGCGATGGACATCAGGCGCGGCATGGTCCGCGCGGTGGTGCTGGACGAGGACGGGCGCCTGATCGCCGCGCTGTTCCTCACCCGCAACGGCGTGCTGCCACCGCGCGCATGGATCGCAGCGCAGCTCGGCCGCAAGGAGACGCAGGGCGCGGAACTGCTCGCGGGCCGGGCGGCGACCCCCGCGCCCGACATGGGGCCGATCGTCTGCGTCTGCTTCGATGTCGGCATGAAGACCATCCTCGCCGCGATCGGCGGCGGCGGGCTGCTCACCGTCGAGGCGGTGGGACAGGCGGTGCGCGCGGGCACCAATTGCGGGTCCTGCCGCCCGGCCATCGCCAAATTGCTCGAACCCGAAAGGAGGCTCGCCCATGGCTGAATCATCGATTGCCGCAGGGGAGGTATGGCTGGTGGGCGCGGGGCCGGGCGCCCCCGACCTCCTCACCCGCAAGGCGGAAAGGCTGCTGCGCGCCGCCGACATCGTCTTTTACGATGCGCTGGTCGGCCCCGGCGTGCTGGACCTGATCCCGAACCATGTCGAGCGCGTCAGCGTGGGCAAGCGGTCCGGCCGCCACAGCAAGGATCAGCGCAGCATCAATGACCTGATCGTCCGCGCCGCGCTGGCCGGGCGGAAGGTGGTGCGGCTGAAAGGGGGCGATCCTTCGATCTTCGGCCGCTCGGCAGAGGAGATGGCGGCGCTGGCCGCGCACGGCATAAGCGCGCATGTCTGCCCCGGCATCACCGCCGCCTCCGCCGCCTCGGCCAGTCTCGGCCTGTCGCTGACGCTGCGGGGGCTGGCGCGCAAGCTGGTGTTCGTGACCGCCCATGCGCGGGACGGCGACAGGCTCGATCTCGACTGGTCCGCGCTGGCCGATCCGGGGGCGACGCTGGCGATCTACATGGGCAAGGCGAGCGCAGCGATGCTCTCCCGCCGGCTGATCGCGGCGGGGCTGCCGTCCTCCACCCCGGTGGTCGCGGTCGAGAATGCCAGCCTGCCGGGCGAGCGCCATGTCGGCACGCGGCTCGACCTGCTGGAAATCGCGGTGCGTTCGCTGGGCGAGGGGCCGGTCGTGCTGCTGGTCGGGGAGGCGATGGGCGCTGCCTCCGCCTCGACAAGCGGATTTGTCTATCCACAAGAAAGACTTTCTTCCCTGCCGCCACGGGCCGAATATATCATCCCCCCTCATGAAAAAGGGCCTCATCATTCGCCATGTCCCGCATGAGGGTATTGCGGGGTTTCGTCATCCGATCGAAGAAGCAGGCTATGAGCTGGATCGCATCGACGTCGCCGATCCCGCCTTCGCCGATCTCGACCTGCGGGAGCCGGACCTGCTCATCATGATGGGCGGGCCGATGGGCGTTTATGAGCAGGATCGCTATCCGTGGATCGCCTGCCAGCTGCGGCGGCTGAGATTGCGGCTGGAGGCGGACAGGCCGACGCTGGGCGTCTGCTTCGGCGCGCAGATGATCGCCGCCGCGCTGGGCGGGCATGTCTATGAAGGGCCGCGCAAGGAAGTCGGCTTCCACCCGATCCGCCTCAACGATGCGGGCCGCGCCTCGCCCTTGCGCCATCTGGAGGAGGTGCCGGTGCTGCACTGGCACGGCGACACCTTCACCCTGCCCGACAGCGTGGAGCTGCTGGGGTCGAGCCATGTCTACGAATATCAGGCGTTCCGGCGCGGATCCAACCTGTTGGCACTGCAATTCCATGCCGAGATGGGCGAGGACGAGCGCTTCCACGAGTGGATGAACCAATGGCCCGAAGCAGTGACCGAGGCCGGGGAGAGCGACGATTCCATGCGCGCGATCCATGACGAACTGGGGCCGCAGGCGGTCGCGGCGGGCCGGTCGATGATCGGGCAATGGCTGGACGAACTGCCCTGCTGATCCGGGCCGGGCGCCTTAGGGCCTAGCCCAGCGCGCTGCGGAAGGCGGCGAGCCGCCCTATCGCCTCGTCCAGCACCTCGGGCGCCTTGGTGAAGCAGAAGCGGACATAGCGGGTTTCCGCGTCGCGTTCGTAAAAGGCGGAGAGCGGAATGGCGGCGACGCCGGCCTCGCGCACCAGCCTTTCGCAAAAGGTGCTGTCGTCCATCGCGATGCCGGATTGCGTCAGGTCGACCAGCAGGAACCAGGTGGCGGGGCCTTCCTGCACCGCATAACCCGCCCGCGCCAGCCCTTCGGCCAGACGGCTGCGCCCCGCCGCATGCAGGCGGCGATGCCCGGCATGCCAGGCGGGCGGCAGCGCCAGCCCCTCGGCGACCGCCCATTGCAGCGCGGGCGGGGTGGTGAAGGTCAGATATTGGTGCATGCGCCCGATCGCTTCGGCCAGCGGCGGCGCGGCGCAGGCCCAGCCGACTTTCCAGCCGGTGAGCGAGAATATCTTGCCCGCCGAGCCGATCTTCACCGCCCGCTCGCGCAACGCCTTCATCGCGAGCGGGGAGCGGTGCCGCGCGCCCTCACCGAACAGCATCGCCTCCCACACCTCGTCGCACAGCAGGAGGAGGTCGTGGCGTTCGCACAGATCGCCGAGGAAATGCCATTCCTCCGCGTCGATCAGACTGCCGGTCGGGTTGTGCGGGCTGTTGAGCACCAGCATCCGCGTGCGCAGGCCAAGCTGATCCTCGATGCTGTCGAGCGGCAGGCGCCAATGCGGCGGGATCAGGTTGACGAGGCGGGGCACGCCGCCCGCCCGGCGCACCAGCGGCGCATAGGCATCGTAGAGCGGTTGAAAGAGGATCACCTCGTCGCCCGGATCGAGCAGCGCCAGCAGCGCGGCGGCCAGTGCCTCGGTCGCGCCGGAGGTGATGACGACCTCTTCCGGCGCGATGTCGAGACGCTGATGCGCGGCATAATAGCCCGCCACGGCGGCGCGCAGTTCCGGCAGCCCGCGCATCGGCGGATATTGGCTCGATTTTTCGATCAGCGCGCGGGCGGCGGCCTCCAGCAGCGGCGCGGGGCCGGGACCGTCCGGAAAGCCTTGCCCCAGATTGATCGCGCCAAGATCCCGCGCAAGGCCGGACATGGTTTCGAATATCGTGGTTCCCAATCGTGCGATATCGCGGTTCACCGGCGCTTCCTGTGCTGTCGATACGACAGGAGATGCGGGATCGGCGCGCGGGGATCAACGGAAATGAAGGGGAGGGGGATTTTTCCTGGCCGGGGCCCGATATCGGGCATTGCGCCATGGAAATGGTGACCCCTACGGGACTCGAACCGGATTTTCAGGGCGCTACAGGGGATCAGAGGGGAAATAAACCTCTATTTTTCAACAACCGACTTACCCTGGATTGCCCTCCATTACCCTAAATGTGCCACGAAATGTGCCACGGCGGAGGGTCCGTTCAATCCTCGGTGATTCCAGGGGCTGATGACAGAATGCGATCGCTGTTTGTCTCCGAGCAAACTGCGTGCTTCTACCGCAATACTGATCGCTCGAGTCTGACGCTTCTCACGCCGACGGCATTGAGTCTGGATGCACGGCCTTGACCACGAAGCAGCCGATGCAATCAGCTCTATGGTGATCGATCATCGGAAACGATGAACCGCGCTGCGAACCAAAAATCCAAGAAACCGCATAGCTTGTCTCTTTGTCTATTGTTCCCATCCCCCGCCCAAGGCTAAAAATACCCGGACTCTATCGTTCGCAATCGTAGCGCTTGACGCTGCTAGCGCCGATTCGGCGGCAGCGAGGCTTCTTTCGGCATCGAGCAGGTCGAGGCCCGTTCCCAAGCCGCCGCGAGTCATTCGCGTCTGCAGGCCGAAGGCTTTGCGGTTCTCATCGCGCGCAATCTTGAGTTTTGCGTTCTGCTCGAGGTCGCGCGCATAGGTGCTAAGCGCGGTTTCCACTTCGCGCAAAGCAGACAGGACGCTGCCGTCAAATGCCGCCAGCGCCCCGCGAGAGGCGGCGTCGGCCTCCACGATTCGCGCCCGTGCCACCCCCCGGTTAGGGAATGTCCAGGAGATCAGCGGTCCCAGGCTGAACCTGAACGCCGAACTATCGAACAGATTGCCGACGCCGCGCGACGTCGTGCCCAGCGATGCGCCGAAGCTGACGCTCGGATAGAGTTCGGCCGTGGCCACGCCCATGCGCGCGGTCGCCGCCGCGAGTTGGCGCTCGGCCTGGCGGATATCAGGTCGCCGCCGGATTAGTGCCATTCCGTTGCCTATCGGCAGCGGCTGGTCGATGGTCGGGATTATCTGGCAGCTCGCGAGGCCGGGAGGATAGTCTTCGGGTGCCCTGCCGAGCAGCACGGCGAGACTGTAGAGGGCCGCCTTGCGGTCCGCTTCCAGCGGCGGCAACGCCGCTTCCAGCTGCGCCAGGAGCGCACGGGAGCGCATAGCATCAAGCGGGGTGTAGAGGCCTGCGCGCACGCCACGGTCGGTGAGCGCAAGACTTTGCCGCTGCAACTCCATCGAGCGGCGTGCGACGACCAGCCGCGCACCGGCGGCACAAGCGTCGGAATAGGCTCCGACCACGCCCGCAACGACTGTGGTACGCGCAAGATCATAGGCAGCCGCCTGCGCCTGGGCATCGGCATCCGCCGCTTCGATGGTGCGCCGGATCCGACCCACCACGTCCAGTTCGTAGGAGATCCCGACGCCTGCATCGAATGTTGCATGAGTTCCCGCTGGTGATCCGAGACCGAGATTGGAGGTCTCTCCCGCGGAGGCGCCACCATTTACCGACGTCTGGACATGGGCGCTTGCCCGTATCTCCTGGACGATCGCCTGCGCGCGTTCGAGATTGGCCGCGGCAATCCGCAGATCGGTATTGGCTCGAATGGCTTCCTCGACGAGCGCGTCGAGTTGGGGAATGGCATAGAGCCGCCACCAACGGTCCGGCAACGGCTCAGCGGCAAAGGCCGGCGAATTCCCCTCGGCGAAGGCGGTCGGTTTCTCTGCTATCCCTGCCGGCGGAGGCGGCGCGTGATAGTCCGGGCCGACAGTGGCGCAACCCGCCAACATCAGCGCGCCCGCGAAGGCCCATGATCCCCTCGTGCCGAGACGCTTCATTGTCATGCGCCCAGACCGACCGTGCGTGCATCCCCCGCGCTATCAAGCGACACCGTGACCGTTCGTCCCGCGATCAGGTCGATGCCGGGAGGAACCTTGTCGATGGCGATCCGCACCGGGACGCGCTGGGCAAGCCTGACCCAGCTGAAGGTCGGGTTGACGTTGGCGAGCAGTGTGCCCGAGGCAGTCGTTCGCTCGCGATCGTCAATGCCGGCTGACCGACCCTCGACATGACCGGAGAGGGGGCGGTCCTCACCCATAACGCGGATGGTCACCCGCGCGCCCGGATGGATATGCGAAAGCTTGGTTTCCTCGAAATAGCCCGCCACATAGTAACTGTCCGAATCGACCAGCGCCATCACTGGCTGGCCGGCGGTGGCATAGGCACCGGGACGAAGCGAGAAGTTGGTGACGATACCGTTGACGGGCGCACGCACCTCAGCGCGTTCGAGATTGATACGGGCAAGATCGCGATCGGCGATCGCCTGCGCATAGCGGGCGCGGGCCTCCTCTGCGGCGGAGCGGCGGTCGTCGCGCTGCTGACCCGAGACGATGTCGGCAAGGCCCTGATAGCGCCGGTTCTCACGCTCGGCCGCATTCAATGTGGCGCGGGCGGTGGCGACCGCCGCTTCCGTCTGCTGGAGGGCGTTGCGCAAGCGGACATGATCGATCGTGAACAATATCTCGCCGCGCCTCACGACCTGATTGTCACGGACATGCACCTGTTCGACCCGGCCGGATACGTCGGCGGCCAGTGGAACCACATCGGCCCGGATCTTTCCATCTCGCGTCTGGGGGGCGTAAGTATAGTAATTATAGAGCTGCCAGAAGACGAGCACCGCGACGCCCAGCACGAGCAGGGTAAGGAGCGGCTTGAGCAGGCGCAGGATCGTATCGCGGTCAATGGTCATGGCGTGTGCTTCAGGATGAGGTGACCAGGCGCAACGCGAGAAACGCGGCGCCGGTCAGGATGAGGAAGAGGGAAGTATCGAACAGCGGTCGCTGCCAGACGAGGCGATAGAAACCCGCGGCTTCGAGCAATAGCGAGACGAGCAGGCGGGCGGCAAAGCCGATGCCGACGCAGAGGAGCAGCGGCGAGAGGAAGATGCCGGCAATATCGATCTCTCCGATCATCGGGAGGGCTCCCACGCCGGTGCGCGTTCGAACAGGGCGATACGCAATCCCGCAAGGGCATGGATAACGCGGTCCGGCCGGTCTCCTGGAACCCTGTGCTCGAACCATAGCCGGTCCAGGGCATCATCGATCATCGTGAGCAGCCGCGACGACGGCTGCGGCGCATCGAACTCGGCGCGGAACTGGTCGAGCACGCTATCGGTCGCCGCGCGGGCTGCGGGCGGAAGCGCTTTCCCGATCATACGCAGGTCGGCGACGTTCACGCCGACACGAAGGCGGGAGAGCAGGCTCGCGCTGCGTTCGATCTGTCCCGTCGCGGCAAGCCGGGCGGTCATGACGGCGATGCGATCGAGCGCCCTCTGGACATAGCTGTCCCGTATTCTCTGGTTTGCCGAGCGGCTGAGCCGGGCGATGTCTCGCGCTTCCTTGCGCAGGAAACGCTGAAGCTGATGCTGGACGCCCCAGCTTCTGAACAGCCCCGCGCCCAGAAAGGCGACATAGACACCCAAAAGGCTGGCAAGGCCGGTCTCGAGGAAGGCCCCGAAATCGAACGGAGAATAATGGCCCTGGAGGTTGATGTTGCTGAGGCCGTAGGCCAGCACGAGGGTCGCCATCGGATTGACTGCCGCCCATGCTCCGAGCGGCAGCATGAACAGACCCATGACGAGCGCAAATGCCGCAAAATCATTGGCGAGCGGCAGAAGGCCATAGCAGAGCAGCCCGGCAAGCGTCAGCGCGAGCACCGCGAAGCGGCCGAACATCGCGATCGCCTTGCCTGGCTCGTCGCCGCCTCCAAAGAAGGCCAGCGCGACGGTGCTGAGCAGCACGGCATTCGCGCCCTGATGCCAGCCCGTCATGTACCAGAGACCGCAAAGCAGCGCATAGGAAACGAGAATGCCCCCCGCCAACCTGCTGGCGTGATCGAAGTCTGGGATCAGCGGGAAGGCGCGGGTTTCCCTGACCTGTCCGGCGAGCGCCGGCGTCAGCACCGCTTTCCCGTCGAGCACCGCCTCGATCCGGCGCACCTCGCTCCAGAGCGTGAGCCCTTCAGTGAGCATCCCAGCCAGCGAATCGTGCACGAGTTGCTGCCAGCGCCTGCCGGGCCCGGCATCGAGCGGAACCGCCCGCACATCGTCCGCAAGTCCCGCCGGCGGTTCGGCACCAGTTGCAAGGCAGGCGCTCGCAGCCGCCAGACTGGGCCGGAGCGCTTCACGCTCCGCCTCGCTGAGCCCGGCGATCCGGCTGCCGATCGCCGAGAGCAAAGGGATCATGCGGAGCAGACGCTGCTGGATCGCAAGCGCATGGCGCAATTCCGAGCGGCTGATCGTTGGATCGTAGCGCAACGTACTGATGAGCTGCGAGAGCGAGGTGATGTCGGCCAGCGTCTTCAGCCGATCATGTTCGCCCTTTGCATCCGCCTCATGTCCGTCGAAGATGTCCCTGGCCCAATTCTCCATGTCCGGCAGCCAGCGATGGATGCTCGCGCGCAGGGTCCCGCCGAGCGACCGCGGCATGACGATGGCATCGACGATCGTGGTCGAAAGAATCCCAAGCGCGATTTCGCTGACCCGCGCCACCACCGTGTCGAAGCTCGTCTCCGGATGGTCCACGCCGGCGACAGCGACCAGCATGAGTGTGATCGAGAAAAGCTGGAAACCATAGCTGCGGGGCGTGCGATCGAGAAACGATAGGCCAAAGCCCATGGTCGCGACGATCCCTGCGGCCGCCACGAGCAGCAGCGGCGTGCTCGCAAACATTGCCACCAGCCCGAGAGTGACTATGCCTGCGCAGAATGTTCCTGCGAAGCGATAGACGGCCTTTGACCGGATCGCGCCCGACATCGGGTTCATGCACACGCAGCAGGTGACAAGCGCCCAATAGGGGTTGGGCAGGCCAATCCGCACGGCAAGCGCGAAGGCGATCATGCCGGCAACGAACAGCTTGGCGGAAAAGATCAGTTGGTCGGCGCTGACCTTCATCGGCCCGAACGCTCCTGCTGCAGGTATTGACCGATGCGCGCCTCGAACAGACGGAGCGTCCGGGTCGTCGTCTCAATGTCCTGAGACGGCAAATCCCCGAGGATCCCGGCCCGCAGCTCGTCGACTGCCTTCTCCATCTTGCGGGCTATTTCGCGGCCCTTGGGCAAGGCCTGGATGATTTTGGCGCGGCGGTCGTCCGGAGAATCGCGGCGCTCGAGCAGATCGGCCGCTTCCGCCTGGTCGAGGATGCGGACCATGGCGCCCGGGTTTACCCCGACTTCCTCGGCCAGCGCGTTCTGCCTGATGCCTTCCTCTCCACGGCGCGCAGCCAGGATCAGAGCCGACGTCAGCGATGCCGGAAGCCCGAAGTCAGCCAAGGCCATGTTGACCGCCTGAACCCAGATGCGCCGCACTGGCTGCAACGCGTTGGTGAATTCAAAAAGCGTCGCCGCGCTGACTACGGATCGGTGGGTTGGCATGGACGTCCCTGTAGACCGACGTGTCTATATATTCAATAGGCAACGGTTGCCTTTGCAACATATTTGGCTATGAACGCCTATCTACGCTCATGTTGAAGGAGGATTGGCCATGAGCCAGGAGCAGCTTCAAATCGAGACCGGCGAGGGCAACTGCCCCGCCTATTTTTTCACGCCGGACGGGGCGGGCCCCTGGCCGGGCGTGATCTTCTGCATGGACGGGTTCGGCATCCGCCCAACGCTGTTCTCGATGGCGCAACGGCTCGCCGACAGCGGCTACGCCGTCTTGCTGCCCGACTTCTATTATCGCGCAGGTCCATATGGACCGCTTGTGCCCGCGGAGGTTTTCGCGAGTGGTGACCTCATGGGCGCCATCGGTCACTTGCTGGCTTCCACCGACAACCATCGGGCGGCACGGGACGCGGAGGCGTTCATCACGTTGCTTGACGAACGACCTGATGTTGTCGGCCCTCGATATGGCGTAACCGGCTATTGCATGGGGGGCGGCATCGCGCTGTCGATCGCCGGAAGCTGGCCGAAATACATTGCCGCTGCGGCGAGCTTTCACGGCGGCAATCTCGCAACGGACGCGGATACCAGCCCGCACCTGCTGGCGCCTTCGATCAGTGCGCGGGTCTATGTCGCCGGCGCCGACAAGGATGATTTGTACCCGCCCGAAATGGCCGAGCGTTTGGAAAAGGCGCTGACGGATGCTGGCGTGGACCATCGATGCGAGATTTACAGCGGAGCGCTGCACGGGTTCACCATGGCTGACTTTCCCGTGTTCGATGTAGCGGCCGCGGAAAGGCACTGGCGAGAGCTTGTCGGGCTTTTCGATGGTTCGCTGCGTTAGGCAATGTCAGCATCGCCAACAACGGGACGGCTATGGCACATATGATGGAACAGCGGCGTTTCCTCACACCCGATGGTTTGACGCTGATCGGAGATGTCGGCGGACCGCCCGATGCGCCGACTGTCATTCTGCTGCACGGCGGCGGCCAGACGCGACACAGCTGGGCCGGTGCGACGAACCAGCTTGCCGATCGAGGCTATTTCGTCGTGAACTACGACGCTCGCGGACATGGGGACAGCGACTGGTCTCCCGATGGGGACTATTCGCTTCCCGCGCTTGCTTCAGATCTGGGCGCGGTCCTGTCGACAGTTTCCCGGCCTGTAGCGCTGGTCGGCGCTTCCATGGGTGGAATGACGAGCTTCTATGCCATTGGTAGGGCGTCTCGATCTGTCGCGGATTTGCTCGTCATGGTTGACATCGTTCCGCGGCCGGCAGCGGAAGGTACGGAGAAAATCCGGCGGTTCATGAAGGCTCACCCACATGGGTTCAGCGATCTCGATGAGGCGGCCAACGCCGTGTCCGCCTATAATCCGCAGAGAAGGCGCCCTTCGGACCCGAGCGGCTTGATGAAGAATCTCCGTCTGCGCGACGACGGACGTCTTTACTGGCACTGGGATCCGCGCTTTCTCGAAAGCCTCCCCAACTCGGAACCGCCGTCCTTCGCAGACGATATGGAACGGGTCAGCGGCAATGTCACGCTGCCTACGCTGCTGGTCCGCGGAGGGCAGAGCGATATTGTCGACGATGAAGGTGTGGTCAGCATGTGCAGGCTCGTGCCGCAGACGGAGGTTCGGGATGTGCCGAAGGCCGGACATATGGTCGCCGGCGATCGAAACGATGTCTTCAACGATATCGTGATCGATTTCCTGCAGCGGCACATACCGTCATTCGGATGATGCGGGGTGCCGCATGAACGGAAGGTGGAAGGCTTGCGGCTCAGCGCTGGAGCATTTGTCATGACGGCCGTCCAATCAGTCGGATTGAAACGTCACATCGAGACTGCCGGCCTCAGCGCTGCTGGTGAGATTCAACTCAGGCGGGCGGCCGCTGGCTCATAAATGTCCGCCAGTTTGAGCAACCCCGCTCTTTGTCCACGACGCACGGCAGAGCCCTCGCATCGAACTGGCTGAGCCGGATACGTCCCCTGACCGTCACCGCTTCCGATGCTGCCTTCGACTTCAAGTGCGCTTGATGGATAATTGAAGAACCAGCACGCCGGCTATGATGAGACTGATCCCAAACATAGCCGTGAGACTCAGGCGCTGCTGATATACGATCCAGCCAATCAGGGTGAGCAGGGCAATCCCGACGCCGCTCCAGATCGCATAAGCGATACCCAGCGGGATAGTCTTCAAAGACATCGCCAGCGCGCTGAAGGCGACGATGTAACCCAGGATCGACACTAACGCCCACACGGGGCGGGAGAAGCCATCGCTTGCCTTCAACGCGGAAGTCGCGATGACTTCCGCGCCTATGGCCAGGGCAAGAAGCAGATAGGCTTTCATTTGTCTGCGATCATGGGGAGTGCTGTCGGGAAGCTTTGCAACGAGCGCAGACGTCATGCGGGATGTGCATTAGCGTTTCCCCTGCCTTCAACGTCACGAAGCCAAGATTGCCGGGTCGAACCCTTCCTCCCAATAGTGTGGACGGACAATGGGAAGGCCGAGTGCCGCGAAGGCGCGATTGTCCTCCCAATAGGTCGATTCCAGCACGATCTTCCCGCTATTATCGAACTCGAGGAAGGTGGAACCGAGCGTGCTGATCGTTTTCCCGCCCGTCGCAATGCCACGATAGCTTTCGGCGCCCTCGATCTGGACGTTCCAGTGGATGAGGCCCCTGCGTTCGTTACCGAGATATTCGGTCGCCGTGAAACGATAGCGACCATTCTCGCCGGCCGCGATGCCGCCCAGATTGCGGACCAGCATTTCGGTATCGGTGAACGTGTCGTTTTCATGATCGTCAATTTTCGACCAGTCCGACGAAAAGAAGTCGGCGTAAAGCGCACGCAGCACATGGATGTCGCCGCCGAGCGCATTGCACCAGTCCTGCGCGAATTCGAGCGTTCCGGCGGGAGCCCCGCTCAGTTTGACATCCGCCGAACGGGCAGGCCCTTCGTGCGGTTTGCCGGTGAGGATCTTGGTCGGGCTGACGGGGCCTACGGCGCGCAGGACCGCAGCGGCATCCCACCAGGAGGATTCCCGCTTGATGAAGCCGTCCTTGTAGATGTGGAATGTATGCCCCTGGGTCGTGAAGGGCTTGTCCTTGACGTCGAGGCCGATGAACATGGCCGCATCCTCGGGTCCCCATTCCCAACGCAGGAGCCCGAAATTCTCATCGCCGATATAGGAGCGCATCCTGAAATTGTGGATGCCGACGCCATTGGTGCGATCCTTGTTGGCGTAGGGGACGAACAGCCGGTGAAGGTCCGCCTGGTTGTCGATGTTGTGCTGGTCGAGCATCACATCCTCGAAGACGAAGTCGTCGCCTGGCCCATATAGGCTGCAGATCGCTTCCGGGCTGTGCCTGAAGGCTTTCAGCCATTTCACGCAAAATGAATAATGCATCGTCCTGCTCCTTCCGTGCGACGAGCGTTGCGCTCGATAATCCGATGTGTCGGCATTACATCCTGAAGACCCCGTATCGCGGTTCGGGGATGGGGGTGTTGAGCGCGGCGCTGAGCGCGATCGCAATGGTTTCTCGGGTGGCGAGCGGATCGATGACGCCATCGTCCCACAGTTCGGAGGTGGCATACCAGGCACTGGACGAACGCTGATATTCCGCGATCACGGGCTCGCGGATGGCCGCGATCTGCTCATCGGTAAGCGCGCCGCCTTCTCGTTCCATCTGCCTGATCTTGACCGTGGTCAGCACGCCAGCGGCCTGCTCGGCACCCATCACGGCCACCTGCGAGCGCGGCCAGGAGAACATGAAGCGCGGATCGAAGGCACGGCCGTTCATGCCGTAGGTTCCGGCCCCGAAGGAGGCGCCGCAATTGATCGAGATCTTCGGGACCGAGGCGCCGGACACCGCCATGATCATCTTGGCGCCGTCCTTGGTGATCCCTCGCCGCTCATATTCGCGGCCGACCATGAAGCCGGTGATGTTCTGCAGGAACAGGAGCGGCGTGCGGTTCTGATCGCACAGCTCGATGAAGTGCGCACCCTTCAGCGCACTGTCGCTGAACAGCACGCCGTTGTTGGCGAGGATGCCGACCTGCTGGCCCCAGATGCGGGCATAGCCGCAGATGAGGGTGGTGCCGTAGCCCGGCTGATATTCGTGGAAGCGGCTGCCGTCGACGATGCGGGCGATCACCTCGCGCATGTCGAACTGGACGCGGCCATCGGCGGGCAGGATGCCGTAAAGCTCCGCCGGGTCATAGGCGGGCGGTTCGGGATCGATCGCCGGCTCGCCAGCCTTGGGTTGCCTGCGCCATTGCGCGACGATCTCTCGCGTGATCGCGATGCCGTGCAGCTCGTTGTCGGCCGGATAGTCGGCAACCCCGGAAACCGACGTGTGCATGTCCGCGCCGCCCAGCTCGTCGACGGTGACATCTTCCCCGGTCGCCGCCTTCACCAGCGGCGGACCGCCGAGGAAGATCGCGCCCGTGCCGCGCACGATCACGGAATAGTCGCTGAGCGCGGGGATATAGGCCCCGCCCGCCGTGCAGTTGCCAAGGACAAGCGCCACCTGGGGCACACCCATCTTCGAGAGGGTGGACTGGTTGCGGAAGATGCGCCCCGCGCCGTAGCGATCGGCGAAGAATTGGGCCTGGAGCGGGAGGAAGCCGCCGGCGCTGTCGCACATATGCACGACCGGTAGACGGTTCTCGATCGCGATGTCGAGGGCGCGGACGATCTTCTTGACCGACATGGGATACCAGGCGCCGCCCTTGACGCTGCTGTCGTCGGCGCGGATCACCACTTCCTTGCCTGAGACGATGCCGATTCCGACAAGCTGGCCGGCGCCCGGCGCATCCTCGGCATAGGGTGTTTCGCCTGCCGCCAGCGTGGACAGTTCGAGAAAGGGCGTGCCGGGGTCGAGCAGTTGCTCGAGCCTGGCGCGGACCGTCATCTTGCCTTGGCGTTCGAGCCGCTGAAGGTCGCGTTCGGGACGAATGGTGCGGACCGCGTGCTGGCGCCTCTCCAGTTCCGCCGCAAGCGCGCGATTATGCTCGACATTGGCGAGAAAGGCGGCGTCGCGGGGATCGATCCGGCTGTGAATGCGGCGCATCATGCGTCCTCTCCCAGCGGAGCGAGCGTGACGAGCGGCGCGTCGCGCTCGAACGACTGCGAGAGTGTGACGTGGACCGCTTCGACAACGCCGTCGCGCGATGCGCGGATGGCCGTTTCAAGTTTCATGCTTTCGATCACCAGCAATATGTCGCCTTCCATGACGGTCTGCCCGGCTTCGCTCGACACGCCAACGACAGCGCCGGGCATGGGCGCGCGCACCGTATCTTCCGATCCACTTGCCGCTCCGGCCGCATGGCGCAGGACGGCATCCTTGAAGAGCAGCTCATGGGACTCGCCGTTCCAGTGGATGAAAAGCCTGTCACCTTGCCCGGCGATGTGGACGGGGCCCTGGCTGTCGCCTGCGCGCAGCAAGCCGTTGTCGAGGGAAATCGCGACATCGCCGCCGTCGAAGCGCAGGATGTAGCCGTCAGCCGTTCTCGACAGCCAGATCAGATGGTCATGGCCATCCAGTTCGATACAATGCCGCATCAGTTCCTCCATCCGCCGATGGCGGCGTGAAGCGGGGGAACCGCGTTCGCGGCATCGAGGACAGGGCGGGCCGAAAGCGCCGCCGCCGCCAGCAGGGCGCGGACCGTGGCGCCATCCACAGCCGGGTCGGCCGCCAGTTCGGGTTTCTCACCGATCAGGCCCGTATGTATGGCGCCGGCGCGCACATCGGGATCGGCGAGCAAGCGTCGCAGATAGGCGATATTGGTGCGGCACCCCAGAATGACGAAATCGGCGAGCGCGGCATCGGCCTTGTCGAGCGCCGCTTCGCGGTTCGCCGCATGGACGATGAGCTTGGCGATCATCGGGTCGAAGGCCGCCGTCACGGCGCCACCCTGTTCCACGCCGGAATCGATCCGCACGCCGGCGCCGCCGGGCGGAATCATCGTCAGCAAAGGGCCGGTCGTGGGTGCGAAGTCGCGCGCGGCGTCCTCCGCATAAACGCGGACCTCAATGGCATGGCCGTTGATAGCAAGTGCGTCCTGGCCGTAGCCCAGCGGTTCGCCCGCGGCTACGCGGAGCTGTTCGGCGATGAGATCGGTGCCGGTAATCTCCTCGGTGACGGGATGCTCGACCTGGATGCGGGTGTTCATTTCGAGGAAGTAGAACTCGCCCCTGCCGTAGATGAACTCGACCGTCCCCGCGCCGACATAGCCCGCCGCCCGCGCGATACCGGCGGCCACCTCGCAGATGCGCTCCCGCTCATCGGCGCTCAGCGTGGGGGAAGGGGCTTCTTCCACCACCTTCTGGAAACGGCGCTGGAGCGAGCATTCGCGCTCGAAGAGATGCACGACATTGCCGTGCGTATCACCCAACACCTGAACCTCGATGTGGCGGGGACGCTCGACATAGCGTTCGGCGAACAGCCGGCCATCGCCGAAATAGCGTTGTCCCTCGTTGCGACCGCGCTCGATCTCCTCTTCGAGAAGGGCAAGATCGCGCACGATGCGCATGCCCTTGCCGCCGCCGCCGGCCGAGGGCTTGATGAGCAACGGGGCGCCGACCGCGCGAGCGCGTTCCACGAAGGTCGCGGGGTCATCGTCCTCGATCGCGGACGGCGCGACCGGGAAGCCCCGGCTTTCCACGAAATTGCGCGCGCGCACCTTGTCGCCCATCAAATCGATGGTTTCGGGCCGGGGGCCGATGAAGGCGATGCCCGCTTCCTCGCAGGCCCTCGCGAACCCTGCATTCTCCGACAGGAAACCGTAGCCCGGATGGATCGCATCCGCGCCGGATTCCTTGGCCGCCGCGATAATCTGCGCGCCGTCGAGATAGGCCGCCACTGGCGTTGCGCCGGTGATTTCCACTGCGGTGTCGGCCTGCTTCACCGCCGGCGTCTGCGCGTCGACGGCATGATGCACGGCGACGCCCTTAAGACCGGCCTTGTGGACGGAGCGGAGGATGCGAACGGCGATTTCGCCGCGATTGGCGATCAGGACTTTTGTGATCTTCGTCATGCGCCCGCCTTTGCGAGATACGCGGCGCGTAGCGCCTTCTTGTAGAGTTTCCCGTTCTCCTGGCGCGGCAGTTCTCGGGCGAGGTCGAAGGAACGGGGTACCTTGATCGGCGATAGATGAGCGCGGCAATGCGCGGTGAGCATCTCGACAAAGGCGGTTTCGTTCTCCGGCCACTCGGTCGGTTGGACAACCGCTTTCACTTCCTCGCCGAACTCCTCGTTGGGAACGCCGAACACGGCAACATCCGCGATCGCCGGATGCACTGAAAGCAGGTCCTCGATCTCCTTGGGATAGACGTTCACCCCGCCTGTGATGATCATGAAATCCTTGCGGTCGGAGAGATAGAGATAGCCTTCCTCATCGAGCCGGCCCATGTCGCCCATGGTGATCCAGCCTTCGCGATGATAGACCGAGGCGGTCTTTTCCGGGTCGTTGTGGTAGGCGATCTGCGGTCCGTTGCCGAAATAGATCTGGCCGATTTCGCCCTGGGCCAGTTCCTCGCCATCATCGCCGACGATATGGATTTCGCCCAGCACCGGACGTCCCACGGACCCAGGATGCGCCAGCCACTGTTCGGTGTCGATCGCGGTATAGCCGATCGCTTCCGATCCGGCGTAGAACTCGTGGACGATCGGTCCCCACCAGTCGATGAGCTGGCGCTTCAATTCCGGGGGGCAAGGGGCTGCTGCGTGAACCGCGACCCGGTGACTGGAAAGGTCATATTGGGCCTTCACCTCGTCCGGCAGACGGACCATGCGGCTCAGCATGGTCGGCACCCATTGGCTGTGCGTCACATGATAGCGGTCGATGGCGGCCAGCGCCTGTTCGGCATCGAACTTGGTCATGATGACGTTGGTGCCGCCGATGCGGTGGATGGCGAGCGTATATTTGAGCGGGGAGCCGTGGTAGAGCGGCGCGGGGCACAGATAGACGCTGTCGGGCGTGAAGCTATAGAGTTTGGCGAGCAGCACCGAAAGCGGATCGGCTTCGTCGCGCGTGCGGCCGAGCTTGGGCAGGATGCCCTTGGGCCGCCCGGTGGTGCCTGACGAATAGAGCATGTCGGCGCCCGCTGGGGTGTCGGAACTGGTTTCAAGCGGCGTCTGGCCTTCGATCAGCGCCGTGACGGACAGGAAGCGATCATTCGCCTCGCCGGTGGTGAACCAGTGGCTGACCGGCGTTTCCCAGCCCTGCAACTCCGCCATCAGCGGCTCATATTCCGGCGCCGTGACGACAAGGCGGGCGTCGCTGTCGGTGAGGATATGCGCCACTTCCGCATGCTGAAGGCGAGTGCTGATCGGCGTCCAGTAGAGGCCCGCGAGCCATGCGCCCCAGCCTATGGGATGATACCAGATGCCGTTGGGGAGCATGAGGGCGATATGATCGCCGGGTTGAAGGCCCAGCGCGCGGAAGGCCGAAGCGATCTTCCCCGCCGTGTCGGCCAGTTCGCCATAGGTCATCGTGACGCCGCTTTCCGCGATGATCGTGGCGAGGGCGTCGGGTTTTTCCTTTGCGACCAGGAACGGGTTCATGAGAAGTCACCGCGCATGGCTAATCCATCCTCTCCGATTCTTTGACTGTGCATTAGATGAAATGTTCAATTTATGCAATGTTGTCGCATGGATGATCCTGGCCATCGCTGGTGCCTCTCCGATCCTAGCGGTTCGATAGACTGGCGAGGGTCGCTGCAAAGCGCGCCGACCGTCCCGCCTGGTGCTGAAGTTCCCGTTCGGTCGCGAGCGATTGCTCAAAAGTCTGGGTTTCGGCGAGAGCGGCGGCGCGCTTGGTCCCGGCGACGGCCAGGGGATCGAGCGTCGTTGCATTCTCGATGAGCGACGACAGAAGGGAAGCTACGGCGCCGGACTCGACAAGGCGGGAAACCATGCCGATGCGGACAGCCTCTTCGCCGTCGATCGTCTCGCCGAAGAGAAGCAGGCGCCTTGCCTGAATCGGGCCGACAGTTCGGGAAAGCAGCCAATTCAACCCGCAATCGGGGATGAGGCCGATCCGGGTGAAGGGGAAGGCAAAGCGCGCCTTCTCGGTGGCCACCACCATGTCGAAGGCGAGCACCAGCCCGCAGGCGCCGCCGACGACCAGGCCGTCGACCATGCAGACCGTGGGGCAGGGAAGGCCGGCAAGGCGTCTGAGCAATGGGTGATAGTGGTCGTCCAGCAGGGTTCCCAGTTCGCCCGCATGCGTCATGGGATCGGCAAGGTCGCCGCCGCTAGAAAAGGCTTTTCCCTCCGCATCGAGGATGAGAAGATGCGCGCTGGTCCGCTCTACCTCACCCAGCGCCTCGCCGATCTCCGCGAGCAGGGCACGACTCAGCACATTGCGCTTTTCCGGCCGGGCCAGCGTCACTCTCGCGACGCCGTCCGTGATGCCGAAATATATGTGCTGCCAACGCATGAAGAGCCTCGCTGTCAGAGAGCTTCGATGATCGTCACATTGGCGATGCCGCCGCCTTCGCACATCGTCTGGAGGCCATAACGCTTGCCGCGCTTGCGCAAGCCGTGAACCAGGGTCGCCATCAGCTTGGCGCCGGATGCGCCGAGCGGATGCCCCAGCGCGATCGCGCCGCCGTTGACGTTGAGACGGGCTGGATCGGCCCCGGTTTCCTTCAGCCAGGCGAGATTGACCGACGCGAACGCCTCATTGACTTCATAAAGGTCGATATCGTCGATGGTGAGGCCCGCGCGATCGAGCGCGCGCCGTGTTGCACGGATTGGCTCGTCGAGCATGATGATCGGATCGCCGGCGGTCACGGTCAGATTGACGATGCGGGCGAGCGGCGTCAGTCCATGGACTTTAAGCGCCGCCTCGCTCACCACCAGAACGGCGGCGGACCCGTCGCAAATCTGGCTGGAGTTGGCGGCGGTGACGACACCGCCCTCCTGCAGCGTCTTCACCGAGCCGATCCCTTCCAGGGAAGCGTCACGGCGAACGCCCTCATCGTGGACATGTAACTGCGAATTGCCCTGTGCATCAGTGATTGCGACGGGGACGATTTCATCGTCGAACGCGCCGGCATCGATCGCGGCGACCGCCCGCCGATGGCTTTCCAGCGCGAAGCGGTCGAGCGCATCCCGGTCGAACCCATATTTGTCGGCCATCATCTGCGCGCCGGTGAACTGGCTGAACTCGGCGACCCCGAACCGCTCGCGGATACGGTCCGCGAACGGCGTGCCCAGGCCCGCCTCGGCGGGGAGCTTCGTCGCGGTGAACATAGGTACGCGGGTCATGCTTTCGACGCCGGCGGCAAGGACCACATCCTGCGTGCCCGACATGACCGCCTGCGCCGCGAAATGGATCGCCTGCTGCGACGAGCCGCACTGGCGGTCGATGGTGACGGCCGGCACGGTCTCCGGCAGGCGGGACGCCAGCACGGCATGGCGACCGACATGGAAGCTCTGTTCGCCCACCTGGCTGACGCAGCCCATGATGACATCGTCGATCGCGGCGGGATCGATGCCGGTGCGGTCGAGGGTGGCGTTGAGAACTTCGGCGGCCAGCTCGACGGGATGCCAACCGGCCAGCGCGCCCTTCCTGCGTCCTCCGGCGGTGCGCGCCGCCGATACGATATAGGCTTCACTCATGGCTGAAATCTCCGGTGATGCTGAAGGGGGAGCAAAGCGTGGTCATTTTCCGCTCCACGCGCCTTTGCGCTTTTCGACGAAGGCGACCATGCCCTCGCGCTTGTCGGCGGTCGCGCACAGGCCATTGAACAGGCGGCGCTCGAACAGGAGGCCCGCCGAAAGACCCGTCTCGAAAGCGGCGTTGACCATTTCCTTGTTGGCGATGGTGGCGAGCGGAGGGTAGGCGGCGATCTCCGCCGCGGCCTTGATGGCGTCCTCCACAAGGGTCGCAGCGGGCACGATGCGAGACACAAGACCGGCGCGTTCGGCTTCATGCACGTCCATCATCCGGCCGGAAATGCACATGTCCATCGCCTTCGCCTTGCCGACCGCGCGGGTCAGGCGCTGCGATCCGCCCATGCCGGGCGCAACGCCCAGCTTGACTTCGGGCTGGCCGAATTTCGCCGTGTCGGCGGCGATGATGAAATCGGCCATCATGGCAAGCTCGCAGCCCCCGCCCAGCGCGAAGCCCGCGACCGCCGCGATCCAGGGCTTGCGCGTCGCCACGACCCGGTCGAAGCCGCCGAAATAATTTTCGCCGAACATCTCGGAAAAGCCGCGGTTGGACATTTCCTTGATGTCGGCACCGGCGGCGAAGGCTTTCTCACTACCCGTGAGCACCGCGCAGCCCTGGCTGGCGTCCGCCTCATAGGCCGCGAAGGCTTCGATCAGGTCGGCCAGCACCTGGCTGTTGAGGGCATTGAGGGCATCGGGACGGTTGAGGCGGATGAGAGTGACCGCTCCGTGCTGCTCCACGATGATCGTCTGAAACTGGCTCATCTTGTGTCTCCGAAAGTCGAAGCGGCGCCGGGGTCAGAACCCGACCTTGTCGCCGCCCTTGAGTTTGAGGATGTCGCGCGCTTCGTCGGGGGTGGCGATTTCGAGGCCAAGCCCTTCGAGGATCTGTCGGACGCGGATGACCTGCGCGGCGTTGGAGGGCGCGAGGACGCCCCTGTCGAGCCAGAGATTATCCTCCAGCCCGACGCGGACATGACCGCCCATGGCGGCGGCCTGCGCCGCGACCTGCATCTGGCTGCGCCCGGCGCCCAGCACCGACCAGCGGTAGTTGTCGCCGAACAGGCGGTCGGCGGTGCGCTTCATGTGCAGCACTTCTTCCGGGTGCGCGCCGATGCCGCCCAGGAGGCCGAAGCAGGTCTGGATGAACAGAGGCGCCTGAACCAGCCCCTCGGTCCAGAAATAGTGGAGATTATGCAGATGGCTGGTGTCGTAGCACTCGAATTCGTAGCGCGTGCCAGTGGCGTTCAGCGTGTCGAGCGCGTAGCGAATGTCCTGGAAGCTGTTGCGGAAGACGAGGTCATGGCTGGCCTCGAGCATTTCCGGCTCCCAGGCGTGCTTCCATGTCCGATCCTTCTTGAGCATCGGGAACAGACCGAAGTTCATCGACCCCATGTTGAGGCTGGCGACTTCGGGCTTCCACACTTCCGCCGGCTTCACCCGATAGTCCACCGGCATATAGGGCGAGGCTCCCGTGGTGATATTCACCACGACATCGCTGCCCTGCTTGATGACCTTGAGGAACGGCTCGAAATCCTCCGGCGTGTGAACGGGTTTGCCGGTTTCGGGATCGCGGGCGTGCAGATGGACGATCGCGGCACCCGCTTCGGCCGCCTCCAGCGCGCTTTGCGCGATCTCGGCGGCCGTCACCGGCAGATGGGGCGACATCGAAGGTGTGTGGATCGACCCCGTGATCGCGCAACTGATGATGACCTTGGACATGGAACTTACTTCGCGGCCATGCGGATCGATCCGTCGATACGGACGACCTCGCCGTTCAGCATGTCATTGTCGATCATGTGGAGCGCGAGCTTGGCGAACTCCTCCGGCTCGCCGAGGCGCGGCGGGAAGGGAACCGAGCGGCCGAGCGATTCCAGCGCCTCATCGGGCAGGATCTTGAGCATCGGCGTCAGGAAAATGCCCGGCGCGATGGTCAGCACCCGGATGCCGTAACGCGCAAGTTCGCGCGCGGCGGGAAGCGCCAGGCCGACGACACCGGCCTTGGAGGAAGAATAAGCGGGCTGGCCGATCTGTCCATCGAAGGCGGCGACCGAGGCGGTGTTGATGATGACGCCCTGGGTCTGCTTGCCGTCACCCGGCTCCTGATCACGCGCGATCGCGTCGGCGACGAGGCGCAGCATGTTGAAGGTGCCGATCAGGTTGATGCGTACGACCTTCTCGAAGGCCGAAAGCGCCAGCGGACCGTCCTTGCCAAGAATCTTCATCGGCGTGCCGACGCCCGCGCAGTTGACGAGGATACGCGGCGTGCCGAGTTCGGCAACGATCTGCGCGACCGCCTTCTCGCCTGCCTGTGCATCCGCAATGTCGATGGCGAACGCCTTGCCGCCGATCTTCTCCGCGACCGCGTTCGCCGCATCGGCGTTGAGATCCACGACCGCGACCCTGGCGCCGCCCTCCGCAAGCCTGATCGCCGTCGCTTCGCCGAGGCCCGAGCCGCCGCCGGTGACGATCGCTACCTTGTTGCCGATATCCATGGGTTTGCTCCTTGATGGTTTGCGCGCTTCATTCAGGCGCGTAGAGGTTGCCGAGGCGCATGCCGCCGTCACAGTCGATGGTGGTTCCGGTCACGAAGCTGGCCGCCTCGCTGCACAGCCAGGCCACCGCATTGCCGATGTCGATACGTTGGCCGAACCGGGGGAGCGCGAGCGCGCCGCGAATGCGTTCGGCGAGGTCCGCATCGGTCGCGAGCCGCGCCAGCCCCTCGGTGTCCGCGATCGGGCCGGGGGAGACAGCGTTGACCCTGATCCCTTCCGCGCCCCATTCGAGCGCCAGGCAACGGGTCAGCATGTCGATGCCCGCCTTGGCCGCGCAGGCATGGGCCTGCATGGGCATGGCGCGCTGGGCCTGGGGCGCCGTGATGTTAACGAGGACGGCGCCGGGACGCCTGAGATGCGGATAGGCGGCCGAAAGCACGTTGAATGTGCCGATCAGGTCGATGTCGACGATCGTCTTGAAAGCGTTGGGCGACATCTTGGCCGCCGGCACGAAGAAGTTGCCCGCCGCGCCCGAGAGAACGATATCGATCGGCCCCTTGGCATTCGCCACCTCTTCCATGATCGCCTGCAGGGCGGCAGGCTCGCGGACATCACCGGCATGATGCGTGACGTCCACGCCATCGGCGCGCAGCGTGTCGGCCGCTGCGGCGATGCGATCCTCGGAGCGGCTGACGATCGCCAGGCGCGCGCCCAACGAACCCAGCCGATGGGCGACGCCCAGGTTGATACCGCTCGACGCCCCGACGACGATGGCATTGCGGCCCGAGAGACATTGCGGGTCAAGCGACATGGATTTCTGCTTTCTGAAAGGAGTCGGAGAAATAGACCGGACGCTCGATCGTCCAGAGGTCGCCCCACAGGGCGCCGCCGCCATCGGCCGTGATGGTCGTGCCGGTGAGGAATCGCGTGGTGTCGCTGGCGAGAAACGCGATGATCTGGGCGATGTCCCAGGGATCGCCGGTCGCGCGCTGGGGATTGGCGCGGGCGAAGGCGGCGCGTGCGGCTTCCGGATAGACAGAGAGGCCGCCGCTATCGACAAGACCGGGCGCGAGGCAGTTGATGCGGATGCCATGGGGCGCCCATTCGACCGCGGCGGTGCGGGTCACATTCTCGACGCCGGCGCGCGCGGCGGCGCTGTGCGCGATGCCCGGCATGCCGCGGCCGTTGGCGGCCGTGACATTGACGATGACACCGCCCCTGCCTCCGTCGATCCATCGCCGGGCCACGGCCTGCATCATCAGCCAGCACCCCGTCAGATTGGTTTCTATGACGGCCCGCCAGCCCTTGGGCGCGATCTGCGACGCGCCTTGCGCGAACTGGCCGCCGGCATTGTTGATGAGGATATCCGGCAAGCCGAAACGCGCCGCTACGGCGTCCAGCAGCCGTTCTATCCCGGCCTCGTCGCGAATATCGCAGGGGTGGGCGAGGATGGGCCAACCACGCGCGTCGAAGGCTGATTGCACCGCTTCGAGCCGTTCGGGGTTGCGCCCGCAAATCGCAACCCTTGCACCGAGACGCGCCAGCACCCATGCCGCCGCTTTGCCGATCCCGCTGCCCCCGCCCGACACGATGGCCGTGCGCCCGTCGAGCAGGCCGGACGCAAGCGCCAGCGGAGCATCGTCCAGCCGAAGATCATCGACAGTACGCGCGCTCATTTGAGCAGTTCGCCGGCGATGATGAGCTTGCGGACCTCTGTGGTTCCCGCGCCGATCTCCATGAGCTTGGTGGCGCGGAAGAGCCGGTTGATCTCCGACTCCCAGATATAGCCGGTGCCGCCATGCACTTGGACCGCATTGTCCAGCACCTGGTTCATGGTGTTGGCGGCGTAGAGGACCGAGGCGGCCGTCAGGGCGTGAATCTCGCCGCGTCCGCCCTCGCCATGCCCCAGTTCGGAGCAGCGCGAGAGAACCTGATAGCAGAAGCCGCGCAGCGTCTGGACGGCGACATACATATCGGCGAGGCGCGACTGCACCATCTGAAACTCGCCAATGGCCTTGCCGAACTGTACGCGGGTCTTGGCATAATCGACCGACAATTCGAGCGCCCGTTCGCAAATGCCCAGGCACAGGGGCGAGATCATCGCGCGTTCGAGATCGAGGCCGCTCATGACGACCCGGACGCCGCTATTCTCCTCTCGCAGCAGATTGGCGGCCGGTACGCGGCATTCGTCGAATACCAGCTCACCGGTCTGGCTGCCACGCCAGCCCATTTTCTCGAGCTTCTGGGCAACATGGAAACCCGGCCGATCCGTTTCGACGACGAAGGCCGAGATTCCCTTGGCTCCCGCCGCCGGATCGGTCTTGGCATAGACCAGCACCACGTCAGCGACCGGGCCGTTGGTGATGAAGATCTTGGTGCCGTTGAGCACATAGTCGTCGCCATCCCGGCGCGCGGTGGCGCGCATCGAACCGAGCGCGTCCGAACCGGCACCGGGTTCCGTCAGCCCAAGCGCACCGGTCCATTCGCCCGAGCACAGCCTTGGCAGGAAGCGCGTACGCTGCTCGTCGTCAGCATTGGCATAGATGTTGTTGAGGCAAAGATTTTCGTGAACGACCCAGCTGAGCGCGAGGGCATGGTTCCATCGTGCGAAGGCTTGCGCGACAAGTCCAGCGGTGAAAATGTCCGACTCAAGCCCGCCGAACTGCGCCGGAGTCGTAATGCCGAGATAGCCGGCATGGCCAAGCCGCCTCATAATATCGACCGGCCACCATTCCTCGCCATCCATCCGCTCGGCAAGCGGATAGAGTTCGGCGCGCGCGTAACGGTCGGCCTGGTCGAGAATCTCCTGACGCTCGGTATTGAGCCGATATGTCCACGCCTCGGATTGATCGCTTTCCGCCATGCCGCATGCATCCTCTTCCGCCATTGATCAGGCTGTGAATCGTCTCCTAGCAGGAATGTGCATTATGGCAAGTATTCTATTACGACACTATTCAGAACTGCGGCAAATGGGCATGCAAACGCGGCCCTCATGCGAAGGCCGCGATGAAAAGAGAATGACGCTGAATTTAGCGTGTTGGCGGATGCGACCGCTCGTTGGCCCCTTCGATCTCACCGGGCGGGGGCGCAAGGTGCGGGATTGCGCCGTTGAGGCGCGCTTCACGGGCTGAATTGCGGAACGATAAGGCAAAGAAATCGACGCCCCAGCGCAATTCATCCGTGGTTAGATGCGATAACTGGCCCGCCAGATAGTCGACCGACGCCTTGACCATTCCGTCGACGAACTTCTCGCCGGCCTTTGTCAGTCTGACGACTTTCTCACGCCCCGAATCAGGATTCTCGATTTGCGAAACGAGAGAGAGGGGCGGCTTGGACAATTCGCGCAACAGCTTCGATACGTTTGAATTGCTCATCTCGAACCAAGTGGCGAGGCGAGTTTCGATATCCTTGCGCCGCACCCAACCGGCTGCATCCGCGCGCGAATGAATGAGCCACAGGATCGCCGCCTGCTTGCGAGAGATGCGCCCCTGACACATCACCGTTTCGAGGTCCATGCCGATCCGATAGTGGATCGGATAGAAGAAGTTCAGCAACTCGCCGACCAACGGGAGCGGCGGGCCATATGCCGGCTCGGCTACCGCATCATCCTTCCTCTTCTGCCGGGTGGCCGTTTGCGCCGTCATCTACGTCCTCGATATCTGCCTGCGCCCTTCATAGAATATTCAGTGGCGCTTGAAAACATTACAATCAAAGGACAATGACGAAAGTGTATTATTGTGCGATCTGATGTGGCGTATGCGTGCGATTTGGGGGCGTCTCCATGAAAGAGCAAATCTCTCAAAGCGCCTCTCCGACCAGCCGATAAATGTGCTACAATCAGGCTATGGTGCGGGTTCCCCGCCGCCGCTAGCCGTGCGGAGCCGCGCGAAATCATATACTTGGCGCCCGACCAAAGCGAGTTGATCGCAAACGGCCGCGTCCGTGCATCTGCCATCCCTGAACAGGCCTCCGGAACTGTTGACAGCCGCGCCAAGCGGCGTCGGCCATCCCCGCAGGGCGTGGGTGATCGAGCGAAGCGCAGCGAGGGTAGACCCTGTTGCCTGCCAGCCATAGGCGGTAGCGATCAAACCGACCGGAACACCGTCCAGATAGGCACGGGGATCTTTCGCGGTTTCTTCGACATAATCGATCGCGTTCTTGACCAGGCCGGAAATCGACCCGTGATATCCCGGACTGGCGATGATCACGCCGTCGGCGCGCCGCACCGCGTCAACCAGCGTTCTCGCCTCCGGAACATCCATGGCGCGAGGGCTGAGGTAGTGTGGTAGTCGGCCCAGGTCCGCGCCGCCGAACAACAGCGTCCGCGCACCCAGTTGTTCGGCCGTTGCGAGAGCCATGGCAAGGGCCTGCTCGGTTGATCCCCCAGGAGAGACCGTTCCGCCTATGCCGAGAATGAAGGGCGATGCAGCAGTCATGAAATAATTACCTTCGCCGGGAAGAGGGCGAGCCCAGGGGCCGGCACCGGCGCTTACGTGCCGGTGCCGGACAGCGACCTTAGCCAAGTACGCCGAGTTGCGATTTCCCAAGCAATTCGTAAACGGCATCTCCGGAAAGTGGGTGGTAGATGCCGGCGCGCGCGTCGCGGAACGCGCGCTCCAGCGGTCCACCGCGCCGGATCGCTCCGCCGCCGGTCAGGCGCATGGCGATATCGGAAACCCGCACGGCGGCCTCGGTCGCGGCGATCTTCGCGATCGAAATCCGTGCAGGGCGCTCAGCCGCGCTCCAGTTCGCATCTTCGCCTGCCGCCAGAAGGTCGGCGGTTCCGCGCACTGCGCGTTCAGCCAGTTCCAGTTCCACGATCGCCTGGCCGAGCTGGTGCTGGATATGCCCCACGTCCCGGACCATCACGTTCGCGCCCGACACGGTATGGCCGAGCGACTTCTTCGCGAGCGAATCCCGAACCAGGCGCAAGGCCCGGTCCGCAACGCCCAGATAGACGCCGGCGAACGGGAAGCTTACCCATTCCATTTCGCCGATCAGGCCGGTGCGGAACGGGCCGCCATAACCGTCGGCGGGCACCGGCACCTTGTCGAACACGCAGGTCTGCGTGCCCGAAGCCCGCATGCTGAACGTATCCCAGGTACGCTGGATGCTGATCCCCGGCGTGTTCACCGGAACAATGAAGACCGACTCGCGTGCCTTGTGCTCTTCATAGTCCTCCGGAACCTTTCCATCGGCGTCGGTAATGGTGGCGTTGAAGGTGACGATGTCCGCCCCCTCGATGAAGGTTGCCCAGTTCTTCTTGCCCGAAACATGCCATCCACCATTGCCGTCGGGGACGGCAACCGTATCCGCGATGGTGGAAAAGCCGGCGCGTTCCTCGCTGAACGGACCGGAGATCAGGGCATTGTCCTCGACCACCTGCCTGAACAGCCTGGTTCGCGCTTCCTCCTGCAAGAGATCGCGAAAGATGCCCACCATCACATGGTGCATGTTGAAGGACAGGGTGATCGCCGGATCGCCCCAGGAAGCCAGTTCCTTCTCGACCAGCGCCACGGTCCACAGGTCGGCGCCGAAGCCACCATATTTCTTGGGAACGATGAGCTTCGCGAGACCGCTTTCCTTGTAGAGGGGGACGAGTTCGAGCGGCAGTTGGTTTTCTTCGTCGGCCTTGGCGCCTACCGCCGAAAAGCTCTCGGCGAGCTTGCGCGCACGCGCCACGAGATCGTCACGTTCGGCCGGTGTGATTTCGATACTATGCTTGCCCATGGGCCTCTCCTTCGCATCTGCAGAGATCGCGAAAATGGGCGATCTTGCGACTGGCTACGCGCCGATCGGTCGCACCAGGGCAGGGACTCGATCGCTTGAAATCCAACCTGTTTCCGGGCGGAAATGTAAGCGGTTCGGCCTCGATCACGGCATGTTCCCGATCAGCACTTGGGGTTCTATCTAGCCAAACACTGCATTTTGGCAAGTGTTTATTGAATGAACAAAATGGCGCTTGCGATGCGCTGTCTCACCGGATGGCGGGGCCTCCCGTCAGGGCCTCTACGCGCTCCATCCACGGCAATATGGCAGGCTCGCTGCGCAGCACGTCCAGGCCGCGCCCGGAACCGGCGACACATTCCAGTTGGGACACCACCGCAATGTCCGCCAGCGTGAGGCTCTCGCCAACGAGGAAGTCCCGACCATCCAGCAGGGCGCCAAGCGCCCGCGCGTGGCGTTTCAGTTCTTCCAGAATGTCGGCTTCGCTCCGGCGCGCGAGGCCCTGTCCGGTTCCTTGCTTTCGCGTGAGATAGGGAACCAGCGGCCGGGCGATGCGCCGCATCAACGCATTGTCATATTTGAGGATTTCGCTCACCCAGCGTTCGCGGTCATAAGGCCAGGTGAACCGCATCGTCATCTCGAAGAAATAGAGGCTCTCGTCTGCCCAGTCTTCCAGCAGGTCGACCAGCGCGCGGGCCTTCGGCTCCTGCGGAAAAAGGGCGGGCTGGGGGGCGTGGAGGTCGAGCGCGCGGCAGATGTCGCTCGAATCGTGCAGGACGCGCCCATCCAGTTCAAGGATCGGAACCTTTCCGACCGGCGACAGCCGCTTGAGTTTGCCGAGGTCCGCCATGGGCACATTATGCACCGCATAGTCGAGGCCTTTATAGGTGAGAACACGCCGCACCTTGTCGCAAAACGGTGAAATTTCCAGTTGATGGAGGATGATCCCTGCCACGGCGCTCTCCCGTCATTCTTAAAACTGTGCATTGACGACACTATTTAGGGAAGATAGGGTTTGGGCGAGCTTGGGTCAATGCACATCACAAGCTCGGCAATGAGAGGATAGCGTCCTATGGCCCTTGTCGAATATGCGCGTGAAGGCGCGGTAGGGCGGTTGACCCTCAACCGCCCGGAAGCAGGAAACGCCGTCGACCCTGAGTTCATTGCCGATCTCGCAAAAGCGATTGAGGCCGCCTGCGCCGATCCGGGCCGCGCGATCCTGATTGACGCGCGCGGCGCGAATTTCAGTCTTGGCGGTGATGTTCGTCATCTCGCCGCTTCAGGAAATGGCGTGGCGGATGTCCTGCGCGATATGGCCGCCCGCTTCCATGAAGCCCAGCTCAAGTTGTGCGAACTGCCCCTGCCCATTGTTTCCGCCGTCCAGGGCAATGCGATTGGCGGCGGCTTCGGACTCGCGCTTTCGGCCGATTTCATTCTGTGCGCCGACACGGCTCGGTTTTCGACCGGCTATTCCCGCCTGGGCCTGAGCGCCGACGCGGGCGTCAGCTACTTCCTGACCCGCGCGTTGGGGGCCAGGCGCGCGACGGCGCTTCTGATCAGTTCACGTTTCCTGTCGGCGCAAGAGGCGCGAAGCATCGGAGTCGTGGATGAGGTCGTGCCCGAAGCGGACCTTCAGGGCAAAGCGGTGGCCTTCGCCGATCAATTGGCTTCGGGGCCGACAGCGGCCTATGCGGCCATCAAGCGCCTCACCGAGGCGGCCAGGACATCGGGACTGGCAGACCATCTCGATCGCGAAGCCACCGAAATTGTCGCCCTTGCATCGGGCGATCAGGTGCCCTGCGCGATCGACGCCATCGCAACCCGTAAGCAGCCGGTTTTTCAAGGCTGAACCAACAAGGACATCAAGAATCGACATGGCCGGATTATATTTCGAGGAATTGGCGCCGGGCCTGATCCTGGATCATGCAACCAGGCGCACCGTTACTGAAACGGACAACGTCCTGTTCACGACGATGACGATGAATCCCGCGCAGATCCATCTCGACGCGGACTATTGCGCGCGGACGGAATTTGGGCAGCCGCTCGTCAACAGCATCTTCACCCTTGGCCTTATGATCGGTCTTTCGGTTGGCGACACCACGCTGGGCACGACCATCGCCAATCTCGGCATGACAGATGTCGGCTTTCCGGCTCCCGTATTCGTGGGCGACACCATAAAGGCTCGAACCACGGTCAAGGAGGCCCGCATCAGCAAATCGCGGGATGATGCCGGCATCGTCACCTTCGAGCATCAGGCCTTCAACCAGAAGGACCAACTTGTCGCCCGATGCCTGCGCGCCGCACTGATGCTGCGGCGATCGGTATGATGCTGCGCTCCTTCCTCTTTGTCCCCGCGGACAATGAGCGGAAGATCGCCCGAGGGCTGCAATCGGAAGCCGACGCCTTGATCCTCGATCTGGAGGATTCCGTGGCGCCCGACCGCAAGGCGGAGGCCCGGAAGCTGCTCGCCGGCCAACTCGCCGATCTCGATGGCAGCACTGTGCCCAAGCTCTATGTGCGGATCAATCCGCTCGACAGCCCCCATGTACTCGAAGACCTACTCGCGGCGACTCACGCGGCCGTCGCCGGCATCGTTCTCCCCAAGGCTTGCGGCCGTCACGACATCGATCGTTGCGGGCATTACCTGGATATGGCGGAGAGCGCGAAGGGCATCGCTCCCGGTGCCATCGGCATTCTCCCCGTCGTTACCGAGACGGCTGCGGCGGTGCTCAGATTGCCGGAACTCACCGCGCCGATCGGGCGGCTTCATGCCTTGACCTGGGGCGGCGAGGATCTGGCGACAGTGCTTGGCGCCCGCGGGAACAAGCGTCCGTCCGGCGAATGGGACGACAGCTTTCGCCTGGCGCGCGCGCTTGCCCTTCTGGCCGCGGCGGCGTGCGACGTGCCTGCGATCGATACGCTTCATGCCGATTTTCGTGACGGCGAAGGATTGCGGGCAGCCGGTCTTGCTGCACGGCACGCCGGCTTTGCGGGCAAGATTGCGATCCATCCCGATCAGGTTTCCGTCATCAACGAGGTCTTCGCGCCGAGCGAGACGGAGATCGAGGACGCCAGGGCAGTCGTCGCGGCCTTCGCCGCGTCGCCTGGAAGCGGCGTCGTGGGACTTGGCGGCCGGATGCTGGACCGTCCGCATCTTGTAGCCGCGCAACGGCTGCTCGCGACAACAGGAGAGGTACTTCAATCATGACCGACGATCCGGGCGCGATCCTTGAAAGCCAGCGCGCGCAATCGCGCGATCCATCGCCCGTATCGGCTGCGCTGCGCAAGGACCGCCTGCGGCGCGCCATTGAGGCTCTGTCGAGTCATGAGTCCCGGTTCTGCCACGCGCTGGCTGAGGATTTCGGTGTCCGCGCGCGCGAGCAGTCCCAGCTCTACGACATTGTCGCGTCGCTCCAGACCTTGCGGCATACGCTCAAGCATGTCGATCGCTGGATGCGGCCCGAACGGCGGCCTGTGGACATGGCGCTCCGCCTGTTCGGCGCCTCTGCCTGGATTGAATATCAGCCCAAGGGGGTTGTCGGCATATTGTCGCCCTGGAACTTCCCGCTCTATCTGACCTTCGGCCCGCTCGCCGGAGTCCTTGCCGCTGGCAATCGTGCGATGATCAAGCCGTCCGAGCATAGCCCGGCGACATCGAGCGTATTGTCGGATGCCATTTCGTCGGCCTTCGATCAGGACGAAATCGCGGTGGTAACGGGCGGCGCGGACGTGGCGGCCGCCTTCTCCGCCCTGCCGTTCGACCACATGATCTTCACCGGGTCGACGGCCGTGGGGCGCCATGTCATGCGCGCGGCGGCGGATAATCTGGTGCCTCTCACGCTCGAACTGGGAGGCAAGTCGCCGGTCATTGTCGGCTCGAACGCCGACACGGCGCTGATGTGCGATCGAATCGTCACCGGCAAACTTCTGAACGCCGGCCAGATCTGTCTCGCACCGGACTATATGCTGGTGCCCGCCAGCGAAGAGGCCGCGGTAGCCAAGGGGATCGCTGCGGCGGCGGAAGCCATCTATCCCAATCTGACCGCCAACCCGGAATATGCCTCCGTGCTCGGCGACCGCAACCGCGAGCGGCTTTCGCGCTATGTCGAGGAGGCCCGGGCGCACGGCGCGCGCGTGACCGAGATCGGTGCGCGCGCAAACGACGGGCGGCTGCCTTTCACGATCCTTCAAGATTGCCCGCTCGACGCCGCGGTCATGAAGGACGAGATTTTCGGGCCGATTCTTCCGATCCTGTCCTATGGCTCGCTTGACGAAGCGATCGCGTTCGTCAACGCGCGACCGCGCCCGCTCGGCCTGTATTTCTTCGGTCGCGACAAGACTGAAGAACGGGAAGTGCTGTCGCGGACCGTCTCCGGCGGCGTCACGCTCAATGATGTCGTCTTCCATGTGACTGTCGAAGACTTGCCCTTCGGCGGCATCGGGGAATCCGGCTTCGGCGTCTATCATGGCATCGAGGGCTTTCGCGAGTTCAGCAATGCGCGAGGCATTTTCCGCCAGTCGCGCTTCGATGTCGCCCGCATCGCCGGCTTTCGCCCGCCCTATGGTGCGAAGCTGAGGAAATTCATCGCAAAGAACCTTGGCGGCAGCCGGGCGCATTGAACACGAGGAGAAGGATATGACCCCGCCGATCGATCATCCGCTCAATCTCACCACGCAGGCGATATTGACATGGGGGAGTTGGGGATTGACCGCCGTGGCGCTGCTCATCGCGGCTAGGCTCGGCGTCCGAGAGAGAACGCCGTTCTACGTTCTCCTGATTCTGGCCGCCATGTTCGGCGCCTTTGCTGAACCGCTCTATGATGAAGGTCTGATGCTCTGGTTCTATGAACCCGGCATCTGGTCCCATTTTACGGCCTTTGGCGTGGCTCAACCCAATTGGACCCATAGCGGATATGCCATCCTCTATGGCAGCGCGGCCATGATCATCACCAAGTCCATTCACGACGGCGCGATTTCTAAAAACAGCGTGTATATTTTTTTCGCGCTGGAAGTGGTCATGTCCTGCGTGTTCGAGATGTTCGGGATCAACGGCATAAACGGCGGTGCCTATGAATATTGGGGGCCGCACGTCTTTCGCTTGTTCAACTACCCCATCATCATCGGCATCCTCGAAGCAACGCAGGTCATTTGTTTCTCGCTTGCTGCTATCGAGCTTCGCCAACGGGCAACGCATCCTGCGCACCTTCTTGGCCTCTTCGCCATTTTCCCGATGACCTTTTACGCCGCGAACTTTGGCATCGGCGGTCCGGTCATCATCGCGCTGCATCTCGACGCGCCAGCCACGTCTACGGCATTCGTGACGTTTGGCACGCTCTTGAGCATCGGTTTGGTATTCATCGTCCTGCGGATGGCTGGAGCCGTGATGATAGAGCAGGCGCAAGCAAGCAGGAATGCGGCCCGCTCACTCGGCCAAGGATAGGAGCAAGGATCGTGGTCGAACTATCCCTTGCAGGAGCCATTGAGTCCTTCACCCTGCGCGTCGAGGACCAGGTGTTGGACCGGCTCCGCCAGCGCCTTGATGACGTTCGATGGCCCGACTGCGAGCCGGTTGCCGATTGGTCGCAGGGTGTACCGCTCTCGCGGATGAAGGAACTGGTCGACTATTGGAAGTCTGGCTATGACTGGCGGCGCTGCGAGCGCCGCCTCAACGACCTCGGGCAGTCCCGGGTGCGGATTGATGGCATTGACATCCATTTTCTTCATATCCGTTCGCCTCATGAAGGGGCGATGCCGCTGATCCTCACCCACGGTTGGCCGGGTTCGGTGATCGAGTTTCTCAAGTGCATCGAGCCGCTTACCGATCCCACACGTCATGGCGGCAAGGCCGAGGATGCATTCCATCTCGTGATCCCATCGCTGCCGGGCTTTGGTTTCTCCAGCAAGCCGGTCGAACCGGGTTGGAACGTGCAGCGTATCGCCGGCACCTGGGACATCCTGATGCAGGCCCTGGGCTATGAACGCTACGGCGCTCAAGGCGGAGACTGGGGCGCCGTCGTCACGACCGAGATGGGCGTGCTGCGCCCCGCTGGGCTGCTCGGTATCCACCTCAATCTTCCATTCGTAATCCCCGATCCGCTTCCCGCTGAACCGAGCGACGAGGAGGCGGCGATGCTGGAAGCGCTCGTCTATTACAACCGCTGGCAATCGGGCTATTCGACACTGCAGGCGAGTCGTCCCCAAACGCTCGGTTATCTGCTTGCCGACTCCCCCGTCGGCCAGGCCGCCTGGATATACGAGAAATTCTACGAGTGGTCGGACTGCGACGGCGATCCGGCAAATATCTTCACGGCCGATGAGTTGCTCGACAACATCATGCTCTACTGGCTGACAAACAGCGGGGCCAGCTCAGCCCGATTATATTGGGAAAGCTTCCACGGTGCCTTTGGCGCAAGGGAGCTTCACCTTCCGGTGGCATGCAGCATCTTCCCTGGGGACATCTACAGGGCACCGAGAAGCTGGGCAGAGAAATGCATGCACAATCTCGTCTATTGGAACGAGTTGGCCAGGGGAGGGCATTTTGCGGCCTTCGAGCAACCCCACATCTTCGCCCGCGAAGTAAGACAGGCGTTTCGCGCCATGCGGTGAGCCGGCAACGCCGACAGGTGCTTGCTGGCTGAATTTCACAGCGGGATCGCCGATCGCTTCCGTTTGGACGGCTTCTCAGAATCGTGCCAGATTTCAACCATGCACTATCTGCATCGTTTATATATTGCACTATCCCCAGAATGTTGTAATGGCTGGGGCAGCGATCGGGGAGTCGATATCATCGACGTGAGCCCGACGAGGTTTCGACGGTCATGATGGCCGCAGAAGGAGGATGTTCATGATAAAGGCGCCCTTGAAGGCTCGGGTTCTGTTTCAGTCACTCGGCATGGTCGTGCTGGCGCACCAGTTTGCGTCGCCTGCGCTCGCGCAAACCGAACCTTCGTCTGCGCCGCAGGCTTCCGCTCAGTCATCCGGCGACCAACTGGGCGAGATCATCGTCACGGCCCAAAAGCGTTCGCAGTCGCTCAACAATGTCGGTCTTTCGATCACGGCCGCGGATGGCGAGCAGCTCACCAATCTGGGCATTCGTGAAACCGGCGATCTCGTCAAGATCTCGCCCGGACTGACCTTCACCAAGAGCCAGGACGGCACGCCGCTCTTCACGATCCGGGGTGTCGGCTTCAACGACTATACATTGGGCGCGAGCCCTGCTGTCAGCGTCTATGTCGACCAGGTTCCCCTCGTTTACAGCGCCTACACGCAGGGCGCCACGCTCGATCTGGAGCGTGTCGAGGTGCTGAAGGGGCCCCAGGGCATTCTCTTCGGCCAGAATTCGACGGGTGGTGCGATCAACTATATCGCCGCCAAACCGACGTCAGACTTCCAGGCTGGCGTGAAAGCCTCCTATGGCCGCTTCGACACGTTTGACGGTGAGGCGTTCGTCAGCGGGCCGATCACCGACACCCTGGGCTTCAGGCTGGCCGGCAGTACAACGCAATCGGGTAGCTGGCAGTATAGCTACACCCGCGATGACAAGCTCGGTAAGCAGGACATCCTGCGCGGTCGCCTGCTTCTGGATTGGAAGCCGACCGATACGCTGTCCTTCCTGTTCAGCGCTAACGGTTGGCGCAACAAGTCCGATACCCAGGCGGCGCAGCTTGTCGGACTCAAGCTCCAGCAGGACGCTTCCGCGCCCGGTCAATATGATCCGGTGGAAACTCTCCGGCGTGTCGCCGCATTCCGGGCCCTTTCTCTCGCACCGGGCAACGCACGTGCCGCCGATTGGGATATGGGCAGGAACCTGAAGCGCGATGACAGCCTGTGGCAGCTTTCCCTTCGGGGCGATCTGGAGCTGGGCAGCGGCATCACATTGACGTCGCTAACCTCTTACACCCGCTTCCGCCAGGACTACGAACTGGACCGCGATGGCACGACCCTGCAAAACGCAGGCGTCGAATCGCGTGGCAATGTCAAAACCTTCACTCAGGAGTTGCGGCTTTCCGGAGAAAGCGACAGGCTGAACTGGACGCTGGGCGGCAATTACGCGAAAAACAAGATTCGTAGTTCCGACAATTTTCTGGTGAATGATTCGACCAATACGGCCATCTTGCCTGGCTTTGGCGTCGACAACGGAGATACCACGATTACGGAGAATATCCGCGATCTGGCCGCTTTCGGAAACGTCGAATATAAGCTCACGGACCAGCTGACCGTCCTCGCGGGTGCGCGCTATACCGATACCAAAAATGACTATACCGCTTGTATGCGCGGTGGTCCCGGCCAGCAATTTGTGTTTTGGCAGCTCTCTCAGGCGATCAGCGGTGTTGCTCAACCGGCACCCGACGCAAACACCTGCGTCAATATGGATGAAACAACGTTCCTGTTGATCAGGACTCCCTTTGAGAGCACGCTCCACGAGGACAACGTCTCGTGGCGAGTGGGCGTCAACTACAAGCCGACACGCGATGTGCTGCTCTATGGGCTGGTGTCGCGCGGTTATAAGTCAGGAAATTTCCCGACTGTTCCGGCTTCGACAACGCAACAGTTCGCGCCGGTTAAGCAGGAATCGGTCACCGCCTATGAGGTCGGGATCAAAGCGACCGCTCTGGATAGGAAACTGCAGATCAACGCAGCTCTTTTCCACTATACCTATGACGACAAGCAGATTCGTGGTCTTGTGATTGATCCGATCTTCAACCAGCTCGAAAAACTGGTGAATGTTCCCAAATCCCGGATCAACGGGGCGGAGATCGATATCACTGCTCGTCCATTGTCCGGGCTCACGCTGCGGGCGGCGGGTACCTGGATCGACTCGAAGGTTCTGGATTTTGTCGGGATCAACAATGACCGGGTCCTGGGTGACTATCGCGGATCGGAGCTGCCCTTCTCTCCCAAATGGCAGTTGGTCGGCGATGCGGAATATCGTTGGGCTCTGAGCAGCGACCTCAACGCGTTCGTCGGTGCCAATGTCCTCTACAACAGCAAGACCAATTCGACGCTTGGCGCTCCGGCAAGCTCGCGCATCAAGGCTTTCGCGACACTCGATCTGCGCGCCGGGATTTCCGGTCCGGATGATAAGTGGACGTTATCAGTCTGGGGACGGAACGTGACGGACACCTATTACTGGACCAACCAGTTCGTCACCCAGGATGTGATCGTGCGATATACAGCGATGCCTGCCACCTACGGGGTTTCTGCGAGCTATCGATTCTAGCTGCTTCCTTGTTGGTGTAAAACCGAACCTTCGGGGTAAGCAGGGGAAGCAAGTTCTTGATTTGCGGTGCGCCAATTTGCCCTCCGTTACCCTAAATATCCTACGGAAATGCTGCCGGATGGGTTCCGTACGCTTCTTGCCTTTCGGGCTCAGAGCGCACGCTAATTTGTCGACTTTGGCTTCACGTTGGCGCGGTTCAGTTCGATGAGAAGCCAATCTCGAAACTTGCCCATATATCCGCCTGTATCGGCGGCGATCTGTGCCAGCAGTTCATCGCTCAGTTCATCTTGTTTGAGATCGAGATCACGCAACGCGCGTCTCACCATGTGGCCTTGGAAAACGAAAATCGCATTGCGCAAATATCCGCGCACGATTTTTTCGATCTTTTTATCGTCCCCTTTGGCGGCATGGATGAGCTTTTCTATGGCAAGAACCGTGGGATCGGGCTCCGCCATCGTCTGGCGCATTTCCGGTGTGAGCTTCATCTCCTCGTCAGACATGGATCATTCCGGCTCATTTGCTTTGGGCATATCAGTATAGTCGCATGGTCGCCGCAGGTGAACAAGGTTCAGCTACGAGGCTCCGTCAGAAAAACCAGCTGCGGAAGATGGGCCATCCCACCATGAAACAGACGGCATTGCTGCCAGATATTTTGTCATGACTTCGCGGTGCCACACAGGTTTTCTCGCGCAGTGATGGCAGGGGCGTGGGAATGTCCTTTGATGTTAACCATTTCCGCGATGAAATTCCCCTCCAAAAGTCACATTGCCGAATGGTGAAATTCCATGATGATAGCCTGTTGGAGCGTTTTGTTCGGTTAGCGGGGGGCAAGCAGACATAGGGCATCGGCGCGGTTTGCCCGATGCCCCCGAATGGGATGGAGAGCGAATGCCCATGCGACACGAAGCCCGAATTGAACCCATGCTGGAGGAGACAGGCCGTCCGGCTGTCTTCGCGCCACTATGCAGGTCGATCATCAGCGCAAGAGCGGCGTCGGCCACCATGTTCGGCTCTCTATGCGCCGACCCAGGATGCGAAATGCTGCTCGATCTCTATTGGCGCGACAGCCAGGGATTGAAGACTTCACTCACCAGCTTCTGCCTCGCGTCAAAAGCATCTGAGATGACCGGCCGGCGATGCCTTGCCGAGATGGAGGCGCAAGGCATAGTCGAGCGCTTCCCTGATCCCTTCGATAAACGCCGGATATATGTCCGGCTGACCGCTGCCGGGCAGGATAAGATGGATGCGTGTTTCCAGACCTTGCTGTCCGGATATGCGCAAACCTGTCACGACTGTGCCCGCAAATGCGGCGACGCTCCAGACGGGGCCCGGCAGGCAGTCCCGTTCTGCATTGCGATAGACGGCGTCCGGCGCTTCCGGCGGTAGAAGTTCAGCGTCGGTATCATTGGTCGGTAAATAGGTCGGCGTAGCGCGAAGCGCTGCGCCGGTAAAACCGGGACGCGCTGCCCGTTGATCCGAGCTGAGATCACGCTGTCAGCAAGTATCGGCCGCGGCCTGAAGAGAAGGAGGGGTGGGGCGAGGGAGTTTTCCTATGCTGGAGTTTCTCCCATGGCCCTGTCGCGCACGAGCGCCGATCCGCGCCTGCATGCCGCTGCCGCCAATATTGTCAAATCACTTGGTGGAGCATGGAAGCCATCGGGCGCGATGTGCCGTTGTCCTGCCCATGACGACCATCGTCCGAGCCTGTCGGTCCGGGTCGGCGAGCATAGCATATTGTTCAAATGCTTTGCCGGCTGTTCCACGATTGATGTCATCCGCGCGCTGCGCAGCGACAGGCGGCCTATCCCGACAGCCGATGCTGAAACGGAATTCACACGCGCAGATGGCAGTGAGCGACGGTTGGCCGGCCGAATTCGTTCGCTCTGGGAGGAGGCGCGCCCTGTCACCGACATCGCGGTGAGCGTCTATATGGCGACGCGCGGCTTCAACGGAACGCATCCGGTTTTGCGCTACCATGATCATGTGCCGCTTGGCCGCGGCGTCGACGTCCGTTTTCGTCCCGCGCTACTGGCCGCCATCGAAGCCGACACCGGCGTTATAGCGCTCGAACGCCTGTTCCTTGATCCCCGCACCGGATTACCGGCGACTGATCTCGATCCGCCCAAATTGATGCTCGGCCGCCCCTATGGCGGCACGGTCCGCTTCGGAGCCGCCACCGATGTGCTGGGGCTGGCTGAAGGCTGGGAGACCGCCTGGTCCGCCCATTTGCTGCTGGGCATCCCCGTCTGGGCCGCGCTTGGCGCCGACCGCTTCCCCTTGGTCACTGTTCCGGAGCGGGTGGAGCGCCTCTTCCTCCTCCATGACAACGACCTTTCCGGACGGCGCGGCGCGGCGCGGGCAAAACATGCCCATGCGCGAGACGGCCGATCGATCGAGGCGCTGCCACCACCGCCGGGCTTCAATGACTGGAACGATCTGTACCGGGCGAAGGGAGGGGGGGAGGGAGATGGTTGCGGAATGCAGGCTGATGATCGGCCGCGTCCCGCGCATTCGGACACGCGCAGCGGCATGGGCACCCAGCCAGTCCTGAACGCGAACCTGCTACAATCCACACAGGAGACGAGCCTTGACCTCGCCACAACCGAGCTATCCCTCCACGCTGCCGCTCTCCAGGATCGAGCCGGGATATAATCCCCGACGCTATTTCGATCGGAAAAAGCACGAGGAACTCGTAGAATCGTTCCGTCTGCGCGGACGAATGCTGCAACCCATGCTGCTGCGACCGGCTCAGGATGCCGAGGGCAAATATGTCATTATTTGCGGCGGCCGTAGGTATAGGGCTGCCCTCGAGGTGTTCGGGCCCGATGGAGAAGTGCCGGTCATCATCCACGAGATGACAGACCAGGAGGCGCTTGAAGCCGCGATCGATGAAAATGAGGTGCGCGACGATACCTCGGAGACGGAGCAGGCCGATGCTGCCGTCCGTGTTCTCGCGGCGTGCAAGGGCGACCGCGCCGAGGCCGCATGGCGATTGGCCTGGTCCCGCACCAAGCTCGATCGCCGCCTGGCGCTCGCTGAACTCACCGAGGCCGCCAAAACCGCGCTTGATGAGCGCCGGATCAAGGTCGGGCACGCCGAACTGCTCGCCGTCATCCCCAAGGACAAGCAGGACACGGCGCTCGAAACGATCCTGCGTCTGAACCTCGACGTGAACGATACGCGCAAGGAACTCATGCGCATCACGCATAGTCTCGCCAGCGCGTGCTTCGATAAGACCGAATGTGCCACCTGTCCGTTCAACTCGGCCGCGCAGCAGGTCCTTTTCGAAACCCATGTCGACGATGGCCATTGCACCAATCCGGGTTGCTTCAAGCTCAAGACCGAAGCCGCCGAAGTGATCCGTTTCGAGGAGGAGGAACGCGCCGCGAAAGCGGCAAGGAACGCGATGCCCACTGTCGTCGATGATGCAGATGGTGAGGAACAGGACGATGTCACGGACAAACCCGCACAGTCGATGGATATCCAGCCGCAACCAGAAAACGGCGCGCTATCATCCATTCCTGTCGAAAGCCGCGAGCTTCCTCCGGCGCGCACAGCCGACATCGTGCGGGCCGCGTCGTCGGCGCATAAACCGACTGTCACGGCCAGGTCGATCGCGGCCCGAACCGTCGAGCTTCGCGAGGCGACATGGCGAACCGCGCTTGCCCGTGCGCTCGCCGGCAATGCTGTCCACGCGCGGACCACGATCCTTGTCGCGGCGATGTCGGGCACGCTTTCGCAGATCAAGCCCGGCACGCTGACGTCCCGTGCCGGCATCCTCGTCGGCGCCTCGTTCCCGGACCTCGACTTCAAGGGCAAGATAGCGGAAATCCGGGCGCTTGCCGATGCACGAGCCGCCAACGTGCTGGCCGTCATTGGCGGCGCTTACGCCAAGGATGTGCTCAGCTTCGATCATGTCGCGGACCTTGCGAGAGTGTTCGAGGTCGACCTGCGCGAGACGTGGCAAGTCGATCAGGCCTTTCTCGAACGCTACACCAAGGAAGAGCTCAAGTTCATCGCCCAGGAATGCGGCCTGATCGCGCATGTCGGCGAGAAACGGTTCGCCAAGCTGCTCGCATCGAAAAAGACCGAGCTTGTTACCGGCATGCTCAATCGCATCGGGTTCGATTGGGCGGGACGCCTACCGAGCGCGATGACGCTCGATGGCGCCTATGGACCGCCCCCGGATCGCGCTGCCCAGCCGATCGAAGCTCCCATCCCGCAAATCGCCGCCTGACCGGCATCCTCGCCCTTCCAGACAAGGATTCACGCCCATGTTGATTTCCAACCTGCTCCCGCTTCTCGCCAACTATTCGCTCGGTTTCGATCTTGTCGCCAGCCCTGACGATACCGTCACGCTGACCGTGATCCCCCGCAAGGCGGTGGGCGCGAAACACAGTCTCGAATCCGGCGAGACCCGCCCGATATCGATCACGGCAACTGCCGCGGAGATCGATGCGGAACTTGGCCGCGGCGCGGACGGCGCGCTCGGCCAGCTCATCGCCACGCGCAAGACCCTCGCCGACCAGATCGCCGATCAGCGCCAGGCGGCCGAGGACGCAAGGGTCGCCGCTGCGGAAGCTGCGAAGGCCAAGGCTGCGACGAAGGCCGCGACGGCAAAGTCGACGCCGCCCGCCAGTCCCCCGAAGCTCCAGCACTCGGTCACTCCGCCGGTCGATGCCAAACCGGACCAACCCGCCACCCTGTTCTGACCGAACTCCGCCCAAATCTCGCCACGACCCAAGCCGGGAGTTTTCCCTCATGCAGATCAATCATCTCACCCGCGCGTACCGTTATGACGGCATCGACCTTCCGGTTCCGCCGCATCTCGCCAACGATCCCGACAGTCTGCGCGCCTACCACGCGACCCTCTACCCTGCGGTTCTCAACGCCGAGATGGTCGATGCCGGCGTGTCGGGCGGCGCCCACGTCACCGAATACCGGCGCGCCGTCGGCACGAAGGGCTGACCGTGGCGCGCAGCAGCAGCAGCGCCGCGATCCCGTCCGCCGTTCGCAAAACGCTCATCGAATGGATTGAACCCGGCAATGGCGTCACATCCGACTTCACCCAACCAATCTGCAGCGAGCAGACTCAGGCGCTCCACGCGCGCATCCTCCTCGCCTCCGGGGACAGCAGGAGCAACGCTCCCAGGCCGCTCCCGCCGCCGCCGGGCCTGCGCCTTCCACCCCTCGGCTGACCTCGCGGGACGCGTCGTCGCGCTGTCCGGCGACATTCCCGCCCACTTCGATGCTCCGCTGGCGCCTCATCATAAGCTGATAGGCCGTTGGGCTGCGTCTCGGGAAACGACGGCCAAACGCTATACCCGCGCCGAGGCGCGCCAGCGCATCGAACGGGTGTTCGACAAGGCGGTGCTCGACATTCTCGGCTCCGTCGAATTCGCTGACTTCAGGGTCGTGGTTCTTCACGGCGAGGAAGACTATCCGCCGGCGATCGCGGTGATCTGCGACAGCATGGGGCAACTGGAGCTCGGGTGGATCGAAGACAGCGATGCACCCATTCCCTGGCGCGCCGCGGCCTACAAAGCCCTGGACGATATGCTGGCGCGCGCCCTTCCGATCTTCGGCTACGATGATCTCTTCGATGAAATCTCCATGTATTATTGGGACGGCGCGACCGACGATGAAACCGCGCGGCAGTGGATCACCGAATATCAGGGCGTGGATCCTGAGTATCTCGACGAACTCACTCTGCCATCCAATATGGAGTCTCGTCGGCCCGAATGGATGATCGCGAAAAACGCGGGGGCATCGGCGGAACTTCCGAACGGTTTGCGCCGGAAACTGGAGGAACTTCGCAAGGCGCATGCGGCCCTTGGGAAGCTTCGGCCGGAGCGCAACGCCTGGCGCTTCGATCTCCAGATTGCCTACGAGTATCTCCCCGGCATCGAGGAATGCTCGACATTGCCCCCGCTGACCCTCGTTCCGGTCGAGCAATTCGCGCGCGAGGTCGATGACGTCGGGCGCCACGGGATGGAATACGGCTTCATGGACATCGCCGGCTTCTGCCCTCTGCCGGATTCGGTCCCAGTCGATGACTGGTTGGCGTCCTTGCGTGTCGGCGCGCGCTTCCTGCTTGCCGCCCAGGACCTGATCCAGCTCGACCCAGCCAACCTCTGAGGTTCCTTTATATGTCTGACCACAGCACCCAGTTCGAAGCCACCGCCGGCGGTCTGGCGCTGACCAACGCCATTCTCCTCTACCGCAGCCAGCCGATCCGCAACGCCAGTCCCTACGCCACCACTCGCGAGGGTGCCGCGGCATTTGCCAGCATCCATGCGATCGAGCATGACGACGAGGGACGACCGACTATCGGCGCGGGCACATCGCTGTCGCGCGCGCATCTACGTCAATGGACCGAGGCCCTGGGGCGGACCGTTCTTCCCGAATTCCTGCCTGACAATGTGCTGGTCGCGCATCCCGACATGCTCGCATGGTGGATCCCGGCCCAGGTTCGCCCAGCATATTTCGCGCTTACGACTCCACCCGCCGGCCTGCAGGTGCTCGCAGCGCGAACTACCATGCCGGTCCCTTATCCGCCGCATCTGTTCATCGCGACCCGATCAGGGTTCGGTGTTTATGCCTTGTCGGCAAACGAGCGGCCCGGGATCGATACTCCAGTGCTGCACTCGCCGGTGCTCAATGTTTACCTCGATGGGCAACTTTGCTGGGGCAACATTCCAAGGCCAAAAGCGCTGACGACAGCCTCCATCCCGGAATTCGAGCGCGCGGTGTTCGATAGCTGGTCCACTCACCCAAATCCCGGACAGGAACTGACCATCACCGGCAAAGGCGGTCTGGTTCGGCTCTGGGATGACCTCGCCGCGCGCAAGGCGAAGCGCTTTCCTGTCAGGCGTCTCAGGCCGTTCGATCCCGGTCGGACACGTCAGGCTTCCCGGCGAATGATCCGGACCGACCCGATGACTCTGGGGAAACTCATTGCGAGAGGAGCGAACCAATGACCGTGCTGGCTGACGACCCGACCGCGGCCGCGGTCCTTGCCGCCGTGCCATGCTATCCGGTCCCACCGCAAGGACGCTCGCCCGCCCTCGATAGGCTGCGCGCCGCCCGCGCCGGGCGCGGCCTTGCGATCGGGATAGACGGCGTCATGCTCGTCCTGCGCCGGGCCTGGCTGGAACTCGATTTCCCGATCACGACGCCTCTTGCCTTGCATGTGCCCTACGGCAGCACGGGCGCTTGCCGCGCTGAGCTGCGTTGCGGCCTCATTCCGGGCGAGCATCTCGCTCATATTCTCGATCATTTCCGCGCGGCGTTGCCCAATGAAGCCGCGGCGTTCGTCCTATGGAACGAAGCGACCCACGAATTCGCAGTGGACTTTCCGGCCATCGACGACGCCACGCCCTCGCGCCTCGTCTACCGCACGCCGGTCCCGCAACCCGATTGGCATGTCGTCTGCGACCTTCACAGCCATGGGACCGGTCCCGCCTTCTTCAGTGCCACCGACGATGCCGACGATGCTCATGCGACGAAGATAGCGATTGTGGTCGGACGGCTCGACGATCCCAGTGGCCTGGCGATGGTCGCGCGTCTTTGCGCCGACGGCATGTTCATGCCGCTGCCGCGGAGCCCGTTTTCAGGAGACCGCCATGCCGACTGATCCTACGGATCGCCACTATCTGCCCGCCGGGTTCGACAATCGCACGATCAACGTCCTGCTGGTCGGATGCGGCGGAAATGGCGGGCAGATGCTGATGGGACTCGCCTCGCTCGATACCGCGCTGCGTGCGATCTCCTCACGATCGCTCCACGTTGCTGTGGTCGACAATGATATCGTGACCGAAGCCAATCTTGGCAGGCAGCCATATTATCAGGGCGACGTCGGCAATTCCAAGGTCCGCACGCTCACCGAACGGATCAACCTCGCACATGGCCTGACCTGGCAGGCGGTTCACGGCCGCGCCCCTGAAGCCATTGGTCTAGAAGGCGCCGACATCGTCATCACCTGCGTTGACACGGCATCGGCCCGCCGTGCGATCGGCGCGGCGCTCGCCGAGTGCAGGACCGTTCCCGCCTATTGGATGGATCTCGGCAATCGCGCGAGTGACGGGCAATATCTCATCGGCTCCCCGGAGGCCCGTTCCGACAAGCGCCGCCGTCGCCTGCCGACCGTGCTCGAATATTTTCCTGAACTCGCCGACGAAAACCTGCCCGACGATGATGCACCATCCTGCTCGGTTGCCGAGGCGCTCGAGCGTCAATCGCTGTTCGTCAACCGTGTCGTCGCGAGCCATGCTCTGGCGCTCCTGTTCGACCTCCTCGGACGCGGCTCCATCGGTCACGCGGGCGCGTTTATGAATCTCGCGAGCGGTCAGGCCGTCCCGATCCCGTTGCCGCGCGGCGACTGAACCTATCCGCATCACCCCGTCCAAGCCGGTCCGGAGCCGGCCGAAACCACACGCCAGTTCGGCGGAGCGGCAGGAGAATCGTGCCACCAAAATTCCAACCAAAGGAGAACGTGTATGGCTTCCATTTCCGAAAATGGATGGACCCTTCATTACACGATTTGCACCTTGCTGGCCGCCAAGGTGAGGCCGGGCGATATCATTCCCATGCCGGGCGGGGGCGGCGACTTGATGATACTCGGCGGGCGCGCCCCGCAGCGTGCCAACGACCGTGGCAGCGTTTTCGTGCGCGACCCCCTCTCCGAGACCAGTGATCGCATGGAAATGCCGCTCCGCGCGCTCGGCATGGTCTGGATCAGTGCCGCCGGTGGCTGGTCGGAACTCCCGGCATGAGAGAGTTCCATGTCCATGTCTATACGACGATCAGGGTCAAGGTCGCGGTGACCGCCGATGATCATGCGGACGCCATGAGACAGGCTGACGCGATCGTCGAACGCGGGATTTTCCCTGTTCGTCTCCTTCCGAACGCCGCTGGCGTGCTGGAGGCGGAGCCGGCCGAAGAGGTCACCGGCTATCTGGTCGATGAAACCAACGATCCCGAATTCGAAAAGAGTCGCTCCTACGATGCCGAATACCGGCCTTGTCCGTCGTCAGAACATTTGGCACAACTCGCGGCGTAAATTAGCGGAGTGCGGGCCTCGTCCTGGGGTTGATATTAAGCGGCGATCTTGCGGTGGAGCAAGCGGCGATGCTCGATGGTCTTCCGTT
>Ga0180222_1000661_pt1 | contig 46850 bp, 41 predicted proteins | sample eDN5th37CKraftOP_FD_151336 | JGI IMG/M metagenome (GOLD analysis project Ga0180222, IMG submission 151336) | Enriched Organic Plus compost microbial communities from Emeryville, California, USA - eDNA 5th pass 37_C Kraft OP (version 2) (version 2) ...
CAAACCAGGACATGGATATCCTCCTTACTATGAAGGACACCCAAAGAATCCATATCAACTCATCGCGCTACTATATTTTTCAAATGCGATTCCCCTGGGCCCGCTGTGGAAAAGCCGGCTGAACGCTGAGCAGCAGCGACGCTTCTTTACAATCTACAAATCCAAGTTCGAGCCATCGCGGCGGAAAGAGGATCCGGTGCTGACTCGCGAGAGCTTCTTCGAGCAGGTTTTTCCCGACGACCAGATCGATGAGCTTCGCGCTCTACCACTCGATAAATTGTCCGGAGCTGACGGAAAGCCTATCGGCGCGTTTCCGGCGCTGGCCGACGAGCTGGCCCAGGCGATCGAGCAGGCCGCCCAGTCATCCGCGTTGAAACGTCAACTTAGCGCCTACAAGCGGGCGACAAAGATCCAGGTCTGCGAAACCAAGATGGTGTCGCAGAGCCGGCAAATCAGCGCATGGGACAGCGGATCGACGAACTGCGCCTATTGGTACGAATATCCTTATGGTTGCCCTGTGACGCGTACGGTTCAGGAATCGGTCCCAACCCGGGCATGCGAAATGCGGGTGCCAGAAACGTTAAAGCGGCCCGTCGCGCTCTATAGCGAACTTGTGCGCCGCTATGGCGAAAGTGCGGCCGCGGGGGTGGAACGCCAAGCGATTGCGGCTGAGGAGCGCCGGGCAGAAATTCTCGCCCGAAAGGCCGAAGGCAAGGGCGCGCTCTTGTCTGGTGGTCAGTGGTTCTTGGCATTCATGGCCGTGATGTTCCTCTATCTTGTCGTGGCCATCGAGCGTCACCAGCGCCGCTTGGCCGTGCGAATCGAGGAAAAGCTCAAAGCCGCGTCACTCGATTGAAATGCGCTGCTGGGCCACGTGGGCGCGCAGCAAAACGGCGAAGGCGTCGGCGGCAGGTGATAGTGTCTGCGGGCGACGCGACAGAAGGGAAAGTCGCCGTTCCATGACCGGCGCGACGAGCGGTAAGACGCGCACCCCCCGTGCTTCGCCCGGAGCAAGTGCTGTAGTGGGGAGCACCGCGACTCCGAGGCCGGCCCGCGCATAGGCGATTGCCGTAGGCATCTGCTGCGATTCCAGAACGATATGCAGCGAGATGTCCGCGCGGCGCGCCCCTTCCTCCATCACGCGGCGAACCGTGGTGCCGTGACCCATCGCGATAATGTCATGACCTTCAAGCTCGGCCCAGCGGATCTGACTGGCCGAAGGATCGAAAAGCGCATCCGGACCGACCGCTGCCAGCTGATCGGTGAGGAGGCGCTCGGCGCGCAGTTCGTCACTTGCCTCCGCATAGCCGATCCCAAGGTCGACCTGTCCCGACAAGAGCTGCTCCAGCAGCGGGTCGCCGAGTACGTCGACGATCGACACGGCGATCCCGGGATGATGGTCGCGAAACGCACGAAGCGTCGCTGGAAGGAGGATGCGGCTGACGGAGGGCAGGGCGGCGATACGCAATTTACCGCGACGCAGCTGCGCATAATCGCGTGCGTCCCCGATCGCGCCGTCGACGTCGGCGAGGATGCGCTCCGAGGCGCCGAGGAACTCGCGCCCGATCGACGTGAGGTCAACGGCGCGCGTCGTGCGATGAATGAGCTTCACGCCGAGGTCCTCCTCAAGCTGCGCGATCAGTGCGCTCAGCGCCGGCTGCGACAGCCCGATGGCTTCGGCGGCGCGGGTGAACCGGCCATGGTGCGCAACCGCGCGAAAGGCCCGCAAATGCTTGAGATTGATTCGCTTGCTTCCGACCATCACGCACCGTCTTAGATCGCACAACTGATCAGAATTACAAATAAATTCTTCGGAAGCTGTTATTTCTCTGATGGCGACGCGCTTGCTAGCCTTTGAAAAAATGACGTGAAAAGGATGTTTGGGTGCTCGATCTCCTGCGCGGTCTGCGAATTCTCGATCTGACGACCGTCGTTCTCGGACCCTATGCAACCCAGATGCTGGGTGACCTCGGCGCCGAAGTGTTGAAGGTCGAGCCCCCAACGGGCGATGTGTTCCGGGCGGTCCGCCCGGGACGGAGCGACGCCATGGGAGCGGGCTTTCTCGGCTGCAACCGCAACAAGAAATCGATCGCGCTGGACCTCGGCGACACCGCGGGGCGCGAGGCTTTCCTGCGCCTTGTCGAGACCGCGGACGTCGTCGTCCATAATATGCGGCCTAAATCGGCGCAAAAGCTCGGCATCGATTTTGAGGTCTGCCGCGCGCGTAATCCCGCGATCCTCTATTGCTATGCAAGTGGCTTCGGCCAGCAAGGACCCTATGCCGACGAACCGGCCTATGACGACACGATCCAGGCGGTGTCGGGGCTCGCGCATCTCAACGCGGATAGCGACGGAACGCCGCGCTTCTTGCGCACGATCATCGCCGACAAGGTCGGCGGTCTCCATCTCGTCATCGCGGTCCTCGCCGCGGTCGCGGCGCGTCAGCGCGATGGCGCGGCGCGCTGCATCGAGGCGCCGATGTTCGAAAGCCTCGTATCTTTTCTGATGGTCGAGCAGCTTGCCGGAATGAGTTTCGAACCGCCGCTCGGGGGAACCGGCTACGAACGGCTGAACTCCCCATACCGCAAGCCCTTCGCCACACGCGACGGCTTCATCAGTATCCTTCCATACACGGCGACGCATTGGGCACGCTTTCTCGAGCTGGTCGGGCATGACGAACTTGCGGGCGACCGGCGGGTTACCGATTCGGTCGAACGCAGCCGCAACATTGACATGCTCTATGAAATCATCGAGGCGCAGGCGCCGAAGCGGACGACCGACGAATGGATGACCCTTCTGCGGGCACGCGACGTGCCGTGCGCACGCGTCAACCGGCTCGGAGACCTGTTTGAAAACGAGCATCTGAAGGAGGTCGGAATGTTCAGACCGCTCGAGCACCCGACCGAGGGCCGCACGCTGTCGGTGCGCACGCCCTTTCGCGACATCGGGCGCACCAGTTCACCGGACCGGGCGGCGCCGTCGCTCGGCGCCGATACGTGCAGCATCCTTGAGGAGGCTGGGTTCGATCGCGCGGAGATCGCTGCCCTGATTGCCTCTGGTGCTGCGAGGGCCGCGACGTGATCAGACGCGCGGCCGCCACCTTCGCACTTATGATGCTTGCGGCGGGCGCATTGGTGCCGGCAGCTGCCCGCGACGAGGTTGCGCCGGTGCGCGAGCAGCTTCGGGCCGAGCTTGCAAATGCCGCCGCTCGCGGGCGTATCCCTGGCGCGATCGCGATCATCGCAAAGGGGACGGAAAGACTGGTCGACGTCACCGTCGGCCACAGCGATATCGCCGCCAAAAAGCCGCTCGGTCACGATGCGATTTTCCGGCTCTATTCGATGTCGAAGCCGATCACCAGCGTCGCAATTTTGATGCTCGCCGAACGCGGCAAGCTGCGTCTTGAGGATCCGGTCGCGCACTATCTTCCCGAGTGGCGCGACATGCGGGTCTATGTCTCGGGCGAGCTCGATGACATGGTGACCGAGCCGGTACGCCGCCCGGTGACGATCGCCGATCTTCTCACACATAGCGGAGGGCTTACCTATCATTTCACCGGCGACACGCCGGTGCATCAATATTATCGCAAATATGGCGTGATGCGCGATACGCCGGTGGGCCGGATGTCCGGCGACGGCGCCCCTGCGCGGACGCTTCGCGAGCTCGTCGCGCGGCTCTCCCGCGCCCCGATGCTCCACCAGCCGGGCGAGACCTTCGCCTACAGCTATTCAACGACCGTACTCGGTGCCGTGATCGAACGAGTAAGCGGCCAGAGGCTCGACCGCTTTTTGAAGGCCGAGCTGTTTTTGCCCCTCGGCATGACGGATACCGGCTTTTATGTCGCAGAGGCCGATCTGGACCGCTTCACGCCGCTCTATCGCGAAAGCGCCGACGGGCTCCAGGTCGCCGAAACGCCCGAATCGTCCGACTACCGCGACCCGGCGCGCCTGCTCGACGGGGGCGGTGCGATCGCGGGCTCCGCGGATGACTATCTCCGATTTGCGCAGATGCTTGCGAACGATGGAACGCTGGGAGGGGTGCAGATCCTGTCGAAAGCGAGTGTCGATGCCATGTTCACGCCGCGGATCGCGCTGGCCGGGTTCGGCCCCGAACACGCGCCGTTCGGCTATGGCGTCCTGCTCGGCGATGCTGAATCCGAGGCGCGCGGCGGACTACCCGCCGGCGCGGGCGGCTGGGCGGGGTCGGGCAACACCTGGTTTTTCGTCGACCGCAAGCGTCGCAGCGTCGCGCTTGTGATGACGCATTTTCTCGGCAACGGGGAAGGGCAAGCGGCGATCCGAAACGCTCTTACGAGCGCCTATTCGCAGCTGGTTCGTCCCTGAGCCATGCTGGCGCTCGCAGGGCTCCTGACCATCCTTCTGGTCCTGACGACCATTATGAAGAAATGGCTCTCGCCCTTCGTCGCGCTCGCCGCCATCCCCCTCGCCGCCGCCTTGCTTCTGGGGCAAGGCCAGGTGGCCGGCGGCTTCATGCTCCAGGGCCTTGCGGCAGTCGCGCCGATGGCTGCCATGTTCCTCTTTGCGATCCTGTTCTTCTCGATCCTCTCGCACGCTGGGCTCTTCCGCCCCCTGGTGGGACTCGTCATCCGCGCGACGCGCGATGATCCCCGGCGCGTCGCGCTCGGAACCGCGCTCCTTACCAGCATCGTGCACCTCGATGGAGCCGGTGCTGCAACCTTCCTCATCGTCATCCCGCCCCTCGTCCCCATTTACGACCGCCTCGGGCTCGATCGGCGAATGCTCGCGGGGATCGTCGCGATGGCCGCCGGGGTTGGCAATATATTGCCGTGGGGCGGTCCGACCCTTCGCGCTTCGACCGCGCTCAAGCTTCCCGTCATGACCTTCTTTGCGCCGCTCATTCCGGTTTATCTTGTCGGTTTGCTCACCATGTTTGCCTTTGCCTGGTGGATGGGCGCGCGCCAGCTTCGGTCCCCATCGGGAATCGCAACGCACACGACGATCGATGAGGAGCATGCGTCCGTCCCGCTCGATGGACGCTATGCGCTCAATATGCTCATGGTGGTGGCCGTTCTGGGCGCGATGCTGACCTCGCTCCTCCATCCCGCCATCGCTTTCATGCTCGGGACGATCATGGCGCTGATGGTCAATCTGCGCGGTCCGGCTGCACAAACCGCGGCGCTCGAAGCGCACGCCCCTGCCGCGATGTCGATGGTCGCCATCCTGATCGCCGCGGGTTGCTTCACCGGCATCCTGCGCGGAACCGGCATGCTCGATGCGATGGCGCACGCGGGCGCGGGGCTACTTCCCGCCAGCATCGCGGGCCAGCTGCCGCTCCTCACGGGTCTCACCTCGATGCCGCTCAGCCTCGTATTCGATCCCGACAGCTTCTATTTCGGGGTCCTTCCGGTTCTCGCCGGTGTTGCGAACGCAAGCGGAGTACCTGCGGTTGATGTCGGCCGAGCCGCCGTGCTCGGGCAGATGACGACGGGCTTTCCCGTCAGCCCGCTGACGCCGTCGACCTTCCTTCTCGTTGGCCTCGCCCGCATTGGCCTTGCCGACCATCAGCGTTTTACAATCCCCTATCTCTTCGCGCTCAGTGTCGTGATGACGTTTGCGGCGGTCGCCTTCGGCGTCTTTGCGCCATGACACGCGTCGAGATCGTCGAAGTGTCGCCCCGCGACGGACTGCAGAATGAGGCGCGGATCGTTGCGAGCGCCGACAAGGTCGAGCTGATTCGCCGTGCGGTCGCCGCAGGGGTGCAGCGCATCGAAGTCGCGAGTTTCGTCGATCCCCGCCGCGTTCCCCAAATGGCTGACGCGGAAGCGGTGTGCGCGGGGGTTGCCGGCCTGGCCGCGACCAAGATCGGCCTCGTCCTCAATCAGCGCGGCGCGGTGCGCGCGCTTGCTACCAGCGTCGATGAACTGGGCGCTGTCGTGAGCGCCAGCGACGGCTTCGGCATCGCCAATCAGGGACGGAGTTCGGATGAAAGCGTCTCTGACGCAATCGCGATCCTCAACCTCGCGCGCGATCATGGCCGGCGCGCGCAGGTGACAATCTCGACCGCCTTCGGCTGCCCATTCGATGGCGAGGTCGCGCCGGCGCGCGTTGCCGACATCGCGAGGCGTCTCGCGGCCGCACGACCGATTGAAATCGCGCTTGCCGACACCATCGGCGTCGCAGCACCCGGGCAGGTTGTCCGAACCCTTCGCACGGTGGCTGCGGCGATCCCGGGCATGCCGATCCGCTGCCATTTTCATGATACGCGGGGGACCGCGATTGCCAACAGCTGGGCGGCGCTCACCGAGGGCGCAGTGACGCTCGACGCGTCAATCGGGGGCCTTGGAGGCTGCCCCTTTGCACCCGGTGCATCGGGCAATGTCGCGACCGAGGATTTGCTCTATGCGCTCGATCGGTCTGCCATCGAGACGGGAATATCGCTCGAGCCGCTGCTCGAAATCCTCCCCTGGCTCAGCGCGACCGCGGGGCGCTCGCTGCCTTCGAAGCTCGCGCACGTCCCGCCTTTCGCGCCGGATCCCGGCTGAGCTTCCAGCGCCAACGCTTTTATGTTGATGGCTTGACGCGCCCCGCGGCACGCAGGCGTGAGGGAGCGGGTGACGCCGTGAGCCGGCAGCGTTCACCTATCAGTTCTGTCTATAAATCTGGCCGATAATACGATTATTCTTTGGTTATCCTCAGGCTTATCACGCGGACAAGGGCGGGATCAATCCGTCGTTCAGAGCATTGGGAGGATGGATCATGAAGGCAGTCTGGATGATTTCGGCGTCATTGTTGAGCGCTGCGATCGCCCATCCGGCGAGTGCGCAGGACGCCCCAACGCCTGTCAGTTCTGACAACGGCGCGCAGAGAGTGCAGGGAGGCGAGCCCGCCCTGAGCGATGGCGAGATCATCGTCACTGCGACGCGGCGCAGCGAGCGGCTTCGCGACGTGCCGCTCAGCATTACCGCCTTCTCGCAGGCGAAACTCTCCTCCGAAGGCATCGTCGGTTATGAAGGTCTCGCGCGCGAAACACCGGGCGTAGTCGTCAACAAGCCGGCCGCGAACTTCAACAATTTCACTGCGCGCGGTATCGCGACCAATGGCTATGGCGCCAATCTCCAGTCGACCGTCGCCATCTATATCGACGAACTGCCGATCTCGCGCACGGGCAATACGACGCTGCTTGATCCCAATCTCTACGACGTTGAACGCGTGGAATTTCTTCGCGGACCCCAGGGGACGCTCTTCGGTTCGGGATCGCTTGCCGGTGCGCTGCGCATTTTGACCAAAAGCCCCGACCTCGACGGCTTCGATAGCTCGGCGCTCGTTGACATCGGACTAACGGGCTCGGATTCGGTGCGTCAGCGCTACAATGCGATGGTCAATGTCCCGCTCATCGATGGCGCGCTCGGTCTGCGGGCGGTTGGATTTTACCGAAACGAGGAGGGTTATGTCGACAATGTCGAAACCGGGATCCACAACGCCAATACGCTCAAAAATTACGGCGGCCGACTGATCCTTCTCGCAAAGCCCACCGAGCGGCTCTCGCTCCGTCTGCTGGCCTCCTACGAGAAAAGTCTGCCCAAGGACTCGGCGCTCATCAATCCCACGCTTGGCCGCTTCGCCCGGCGCTCGGCACGGCCCGACATCTTCAGCGGTGAGCAGCAGAATTACAATGCAACGCTCGAATATCAGTTCGACGGGGCGCTGCTGACTAGCTCGTCGACCTATTCGCACTTCAAGCAGGAGTTTTCAGCGGACATCTCGGCCGCGGTCGGGCGCGCTATCCCCTATGCGCTTAACGCCGAGGGGCCCGAAAAAAGTTTTGTCCAGGAAACGCGCCTCGCGTCGGACCCGGGCGGAAGATTCGACTGGGTGGTCGGCGTCTTTTATTTTTATCGCTCGACCCAACTTGAAAACCGGCTTTTGAGCACCGCCCAATTTCTCGCGGACCGCGGCATCACAGGTGGACAGGGACCCGACGGCGATCTGATTGGCACCCAGGTTCTGCGCCTCAAGACGCACGAACTCGCAGGGTTTGGCGAACTTACCTATCATTTTAGCGATCGCTTCTGGGCTACCGGGGGAATTCGCTACGGGCGCACAGACTCGCAGCTCAGGAATTTCGGCGGCTTCAACACCGACTACATCACCCGGGGGCTCACCGGCGGCACGGGCGCGCTCGCGATCGCCGATGTCGCGCCCAACGTTCAGCCCAAGGTGGTCGGCAAGCGGCCATCGTTCAAGGGCAGCCTTTCCTATCGACTGTCGGACGATGTCACCACTTATGCGCTGGTCTCAACGGGCTACCGCGCGCCGGTGCAGAATGCGAGCGCAGGCCGTGTCAGCCTCATCGATCCAACCGATATCGTGATCCCGAACGGCGCGGGGTCGGACAAGCTCATCAATTATGAGGCGGGGCTTAAGGGCAGCTTTTTCGGCGGCGCGGTCACGGGCAATTTTGCGCTCTACTGGATCGACTGGAAGGATATCCAGGTCCAGGCCAATCGCGTCTCGGACTCGGCGCAATTTGCTACCAATATCGGCTCGGCGCGAAGCCGCGGCCTTGAATTCGAAGTCACCGCACGCCCCGTTCCCGGCCTCAGCTTTGGCGTCAACGGCTCGGTGGGCGGCACGAAGATTACCCGCTTGACCCCGTCCGAGGCAGCCATTTCGGGCGCGGTGCCGGGCGCGCGACTCTCAGCGCCCAACTTCCAAAGCAGCTTCTTTGCGCAAGCCGACTTCGACCTTTCCGAGCGCCTCTCAGGCTATGTCAACATGACGCTCCAGCATGTCGGCAGCTTTCCGAACATGTTCCAGAATGTGCCCGGGCGCCCAGGGACCGTCGCGCCGACCTACGGTTACACCGATGATTATGAGAATATCAACCTGCGCCTCGGGTTGCGGAGCGGCAATCTTTCGGCGGCGTTCTACGTCGAGAATCTCCTGAACGACGATTCGACGACTTACCTTCACCCTGAAGGTTATCTCGATGCCCGGTACGGAACGCTACGTCCGCGCACTTTCGGGATCCGGCTTGGCTATAATCTTTGATCGGGCCCCCTCTGCGGCACGCCGCCGCGCCCGGCGAGGAGAGGATCCGGTGACCAGTCCGGCCATGCCAGTCCCGCGGCCCGCCTACGCGTCGCTCGTTCTCGCGATCCTTTTTCTCGTCTATGTTCTCAATTTTCTTGACCGGCAGCTGCTATCGATCCTCGCCAAGCCCGTGCAGGACGAGCTTGGCCTGACCGACGGCGAGCTTGGGCTGCTTGGCGGGCTCTATTTTGCGCTTTTCTACTGCGTCATCGGCGTGCCAGTCGCCTGGCTCGCCGACCGCGGCAACCGCGTTCGCATCCTGGCGCTCGCCTGCGCGCTGTGGAGCGCCGCCACGATCGCCTGCGGGCTGGCGCGAAGCTATCCTGAGCTCGCAGCCGCCCGTATGGCTGTTGGCATCGGCGAGGCGGGGGGAGTGCCGCCCTCCTATTCAATCATCAGCGACTATTTTCCGCCGCACCGGCGCGGCATGGCGCTTGGTCTTTATAATCTCGGCCCGCCGATCGGCTCGGCGCTCGGTGTTGGCTTCGGTGCCGCGATGGCGGCCGCCTACGACTGGCGACGTGCCTTCCTGATGCTCGGTCTTGCGGGTCTGGCCGCGGCCGCGATCACATGGGGTGTCGTGCGAGAACCTAGTCGCGGCGGGACCGACGTCCCCTCCGAGCCGAGCGACGACATGCCGCCCCTTGCTTTCTGGCCTGCGCTGCGCCTCTTCTTTGGGACGCCTGCGCTGCGGCTTGTGGCGTTGGCGGGCGGGGCAACGCAGTTCGTCACCTATGCGACGCTCAACTTCACGACGCTCTTCCTGATGCGCGAAAAGGGCATGAGCCTGAGCGAGATCGCGCTCTGGTACGCGCTACTGCTGGGGGTCGTCGTCAGCGTCGGAACCTATGCTTCCGGATGGCTCGTCGATCGGTTCTCGGCGCGGCGACCGCAAGCCTACGGATTGATACCAGCGATCGCGCTGTTGCTCGCGCTCCCCTGTTTTATCGGCTTCGTGCGAACGCCCGCCTGGCCGATCGCAATGATGTTTCTTGCCGGCTCGACCTGTTTCAATTGCTTCTATCTGACGCCGTCGGTGACGCTCGTTCAGAATATCGTTCCCGCGGCCCGGCGGACAGTCTCGGGGGCGGTGCTGCTTCTCGTCATGAACCTCATCGGCCTTGGCCTTGGACCAACCTATCTCGGCGCGATGAGCGACTGGCTGCGCCCCAGCTACCCTGACGACTCGCTGCAAATGGCCTTCTACAGCCTCATCCCCTTTTATGGGCTCGCGGCGGGCCTCTATTTCGCGCTTGCTCGGACCCTCACGCGTCCCGGGGACGCGGGTGCGGCATGATACGGCGCCTCCTTCTCGCGGCTCTATTGTTGTTCCCTGCCCCAGGCGTCGCCGGCGAGAGCTCCATCGTCAAAACGACGCAAGGTCTCCTCGCGGGTGAGATTCTCGATGACGGCTCCCGCGTGTTTCGGGGCATTCCCTATGCCGCGCCGCCGATCGGCTCGGCCCGCTGGCGGCCCCCGGCTCCTCCCCCGGACTGGAAAGGCATCCGCGATGCGACGCGTTTCGGACCTGCTTGCATGCAACCCTTGCTTCCGGTGAACAGCCTCTATGCCAGCGAACCTCGCGCCATGAGCGAGGATTGCCTGACGCTCAATATCTGGACGCCGAAAGCTGCGAAAAAAGCGGCCGTCATGCTCTGGATCCACGGCGGCTCACTTCTGACCGGAGAGGGCGCCAGCCCCTTTTTTGATGGCGCCCGGCTCGCCCGCGAGGGTGTCGTGGTTGTCACGATCAACTATCGTCTTGGCGTCTTCGGCTTTCTTTCCCATCCCGGCCTCACAGCTGAATCGCCCGAGTATGCGTCGGGCAATTATGGCCTGCTCGATCAGATTGCGGCGCTGCAATGGGTTCGCAGCAATATCGACGCCTTTGGAGGCGATAGGGAGAATGTCACTGTCTTCGGCCAGTCTGCTGGTGCTCTCAGTATCGCCTATCTGCTTGTCAGTCCGTTGGCGGACGGCCTCTTTCACAAGGCGATCGCGCAAAGTCCCTATCTGGTTCCGACGCCGGAACTCCAGCGCCCCGCCTATGGTCTCCCGTCGAGCGAGGCGATCGGGCTGGAAGTTGCAAAAGCGCTCGGCGCCGAGGACATCAAGGCGCTGCGTGCGATCGAGGCCACCCGGCTCAACGCGCTACCGCCAAAAGGCGGGCCGGTCCCGCAGGCGACCGTGGACGGCTGGTTCCTGCGCGGACAGCTGCCCGATATTCTCGACGCGGGCGAGCAGGCGAAGGTCCCGCTTATCGCAGGCTTCAACAGTGGTGAAATCCGGTCCATTCCAGGACTTGCGCCCCCAGCGCCCTCATCAGCTGAGGCATATGAGGACACCGTCCGCGCCCGCTTCGGTGACCTCGCGCTGCAGTATCTTGCGCTTTATCCAGGGACGCATGTGACGGACTCGCTGCTCGCGGCGACCCGCGACGCAATCTATGGCTGGAGCGCCCAGCGGCTCGTCGCGACGCAGGCAAGCCATGGGGCGCCGTCCTATCTTTATTATTTCGACCACAGCTATCCCGCGTCCGATGCGCGCGGGCTTGGTGCTTTTCACGCCATCGAGGTCCCCTATGTATTCGGTGCGGCCGGCCGCGATGTGCCGCTCCCGCGGAATTGGCCGGTGCCGCCTATCGACAGCAGGGAGCGCGCCTTGTCGAACGCTGTAATCGGCTATTGGACGAGCTTTGCAAAATATGGCCGTCCCTCAGTCCGCGACGGGCCGGCGTGGTCGCCCTATGGCGAGGCGAAGGTCTATATGCGCTTTCACGGCCGCGCCGAGGCGCAGGCGGGACTTCTTTCAGGCCCTTATGCGCTCGCAGAGGAGACCACCTGCCGGCGCCGCGCCGCGGGACAATCCTGGATCGGGGCAGTGGGAAGCGCGCCGCCGAACCTTCCGTTGATCCTGTGCGGCGCACCGAGGCGCTGATACGGGAGAGAGAGAAAGAAAGAGGCCCGACGCGAGGGTGGCCTCGGCGCTGCGCGTTTGGAGCCAAATGGAGCATGGGATGAAAGCCAGATTTTTCCGCTTGCAGGCCGTCGCGTTCGCGATGCTGCTTTTTGGCCTTGTCGCAGGCGAACCGGCGCACGCGCAGGAGGGGGAGGAGGCTAGACGCTGCATCGATTTGCGCGGGCTCGCGGTCGAACAGGGCCGGGTGGTTGCCGCCTCCTTCGAGCGCGTCGGGGCGTTCCGCTCGCCAGACAAGGCGCAGCTTCCGGCGCTTCCCTCCTTTTGCCGGGTGGTCATCCTCTCGGCGAGCGAGCCGGGTTCGCGTATCGTCAGCGAGCTTTGGCTTCCGCTCGGCGCGGCGTGGAACGGCAAACTTCTCGGCACCGGCAATGGCGGCTTCGCTGGCGCGATCCGCTACAATGTTCTCGCGGGCGGGGTAAAGCGCGGGTTTGCTGTCGCGAACAGCGACATGGGCACCGCGCCCGCCCATTCGGCAGCGATCTGGTACGAGGCCGGGAACGGCCAGCCCGTCATGATCCGCGACTGGGGACACCGCGCAACCCATCTGATGACGGTCGCGGCGAAAGAGATCGTCCGTCGCTATTATGGCAAGGCTCAGCGACACGCCTATTTTTTCGGTTGCTCAACCGGCGGACATCAGGGCCTTTCCGAGGCTCAGCGCTATCCGGGCGATTATGACGGAATTCTGGCCGGCGCGCCTGGGCACAACCGCACGCATCTCCACGCAGCTTTCAACTATAATTTCCAGAAAGCGCAGGCGACCAAGGCGCGCGAACTGCCCGCGGCCAAGGCAAACCTGTTCCGGACCGCGGCGCTCGCCCATTGCGGCGGGAAGGACGGCGGTGCGCCGGGCGAGCCCTTTCTCAATGCGCCCCTTGCGTGCCGTTTCGACCCGGCCCGACTCGCATGCAAGTCGGGTCAGGAGGCGAGCTCCTGTCTGACGGCGGGCGATGTCACGATCCTGCAGAGCTTTTTCGCTGGCGCTCGCAATCCGCGCACCGGCGAGCGCATCTATTTCCCTTTTCTTCCTGGAAGCGAGACCCAGGCGGCCCCCTTGTTCGGCAATCCGCAATCGCTCGCAAGCCGCGCCCCCGGCGATATTGCCTCCTGGGCGACCGACGGCGTCGCTGCGAGCGACCGCTTTGATTTCGACCGCGACCTTGACCGCCTCGATGCGACCTGGGGCGCTGACATCAATGCGCTCGACCCCGACCTTTCGCTTTTCTCGGGCCGGGGAGGCAAGCTTATCCTCTATCACGGCTGGGAGGACGGCGTTGTCAGTCCGCTCGACAGCGTCGCCTATTTTGATGCAGTCCGCGGCGGCCCCCTGAAACGCGATCGCTTCGCGCGTCTCTACATGGTGCCAGGAATGGGGCATTGCACGGGCGGTCCGGGCCCTCGCCCCTTGACCCTTGAGGACATGCCCGACGACGATTTTCCGGACGATGAATTGCTCGCGGTGCTTGATCGCTGGGTCGAGGGGAACGTGCCCCCCGCTGTCCTAACCGCCTACGCCTTCGAGGAGGGAGAGCTCCGCGCCACCCGGCCGCTTTGCGCCTATCCTGCGGTACCGCGCTACATGGGCACTGGGAGTCCAGAGAAGGCGGCGAGCTTCGCTTGCGTGCGCGCGGCTCCCCTTGCTTTCGAGCACCCTTCGCCACGGTATCTCTTTGGCACCCAAGGGGCGCGCTGAGATGCTCTCGCGGCGCGATCTCGTCCGATGGGGCGCGGCAGGGGTTGCGGCCGCGCTGTCGCCGCAGCGCCTGACTGCGCAGGCTCCCGCCTCAACTGCCTCTCCTGCTGAACATGAAGCGCTACTTGGGCTCGTCGATCCTGAACTGCGCGGCCCATTTTTGGCGAACCGGACAATCTTGGATGCTTCCACCCTGCCAGAAGTGCGCGCGCGAATGGCAGCGAATATCCCGTCGTGGCTGGAGACACCCCCGATTGTTCGCCGCGCGATAAGAGGATCACGGGGCGCACCCGACGTGCCGATCGCGATCATCAACGCTTGCGCTACCGGCGTGCCAAGGCCCGCGGTCCTTTACCTTCATGGCGGGGGCTATGTCGCGGGCAGCATCGAGGGCGAGCTTGGGATGGCGCAGCGCATCGCCCGCGATCACCAATGTGTTGTCGTGAGCGTCGACTATCGGCTCGCCCCCGAAACACCTTTTCCTGGCCCGCTGGAAGATAATTATGCCGCGCTCAAATGGGTCGCCGCGAACGCCGCAGAGCTTGGCATTGATAGAGGCCGCATCGCCGTTATGGGAACAAGCGCGGGCGGTGGCCACGCCGCTATGCTCTCCGCAGCCGCCAAGGACCGCGGCGAGGTCTCCATCTGCTTTCAACTCCTGATCTCTCCCATGCTCGATGATCGCACGGGAAGTAGCCGGCCGATGCCGCCCCACATTGGGGCGTTCATCTGGACGGCTGACGCTAATTGCTTTGGGTGGTCGTCGTTTCTCGGGCTGCCTGCGGGGTCGGAAACGGTACCCGAAGGCGCTGTGCCATCGCGCCGGCTGGATCTCGCCGGGCTTCCACCGACCTATATCGGTGTTGGATCGATCGACCTCTTTGTAAGCGAGAATATCGACTATGCCGCGCGGCTCGTTGCCGCGGGCGTACCGGTCGAACTCAATGTCGTCCCTGGTGCCTATCACGTCTTCTTCGCGATCAAGCCCGATGCCGACGTGTCGAAGCAATTTGCCGCGTCATACAACCGCGCCCTTGCGCGCGCATTCGCGGCAGTCTGATGGCTATCCGATTGGCCGGCCCGCTTCGCTGGCGCGGATCCTTCTGTGAGACTGTCCCAGCGGGAAACGGCGCATTTGCCGCTCAGCGGTCAGGAGGGGTGCTTTGCACAAGGAAACGCATTCTATTTCCAGCCGGGGGCCGCGTCATAGTGCAAAACCCGCTATAATCTTGGAAATTTCGACGAGATTGGTTTGACCGGTGAATTCGAGTTTCACTTTGCCAAGGCCTGAAAAATACATCTCGAGTTCGGAATCGAGATCAAATGTTCCCGCGGTTTCAACCGAAAAGGCCGAAATCTTGCTATAAGGGAGGGACGAATAGTCGACCTTCCGGCCGGTGATCCCTTGTACATTGACGACGATAATCCGCTTGTCGGTAAAAACGACACCGTCCCGGATCGCCTTGAACGAGCTAATGACCTTCTCATCAGGCAGAAGAAGCTGAGCCACCTTGTCGGCGTACTCATCATTCTGCTTTAGCTTGAAAAAAGATCCGTTCTGAAAATCGATCATCCTTCTCTCCCCCATTTCATTCCGAAATAGATAAAATCAGATCCGAAACCGTCTCGGACTAGAAGACCACCAGCATTGTGCGGGAAGCAATGGGTTTTCAGCAATGGACGAGGAAGAGGAGAGGAAGTTCAATCTTGTTCCTCCCGAACGGGAGAAGCATCGAATGAGGCCGCACTGTGCTGACGATCAGCGGACGCATCGACCGCGCAGTCCATACTGACAGCGTGATGGCCTTTTTCGGCTCTATGAAGGCTGCTCACCGTTCATCAAGCTGCGATTGCGGTTTCGAGGAAGAGTGCGAGGGATCGACGTCCTAACCTCCACGGACCATAAGCCGGCGCCTTCCACGCCGCGCTCGACATATTTGCAAGCCGTGTTGGTATCGCGAACTGTCTGTGGGCCTGTGTGATGGCCGGCACCAAAAAAAGGCTCCAAACGGCATTTATCACGGCAAACCCACTTATCGATTATTTCGATCAAAAGTACCGATATTTTCAGTTTCCGCATTGCAACATAAGAGGCTAGAGGAGGGCTCCCGACAACCAAGGAGTTTTTCATGTCCGTTCTCAATACGACCCTCAAACCCTTTAAGGCCACTGCGTTCAAGGACGGCAAGTTCGTCGACATCACCGACGCTGACGTGAAGGGCAAGTGGGCGGTTTTCTTCTTCTATCCCGCCGATTTCACCTTCGTCTGCCCGACGGAGCTTGAAGATCTCGCCGACATCTATCCCACTCTCCAGAAGATGAACGTCGAGGTCTATTCGGTGTCGACCGACACGCATTTCTGCCACAAGGCGTGGCACGACACCTCACCGGCGATCAGCAAGATCAACTATTACATGGTGGGCGACCAGAACCACGTGCTGTCGAACAATTTCGAAGTGCTGCGCGAGGGCGTCGGCCTTGCGGACCGCGGCACTTTCGTTGTCGACCCCGAAGGCGAGATCCAGCTGCTTGAAATCACCCCCGAGGGTGTGGGCCGCAACGCCGCTGAGCTGCTGCGCAAGATCAAGGCGCTGCAATATTGGGTCAGCCACCCGGGTGAAGTCTGCCCCGCGAAGTGGGAAGAGGGCGCTGAAACGCTTGCGCCTTCACTCGACCTCGTCGGCAAGATCTAAGCCATGAACCCGTGTCCCGTCCCCGCGAACGCGGGGACGGGGCGCCTCAGGCCGCACGCTTGCGACCTGCTCCCCCGGGCTCGCCTGTGCGCGGGCCCCGCGGATGCCCTACCTGTTTCCAAAGGAGCTCTTCCATGCTCGACGCCAATCTGAAGCAGCAGCTTCAAGGCCTCCTCACGAATCTTCGTGAACCGATTGAACTTGTCTCGTCGCTCGACGATGGCGTGAAGTCGGCTGAGCTGGCGGATCTTCTCGACGAAATCGCCGCGCTCTCCGACAAGGTCAGCGTGGAGCGCGCCGACGACGATGCGCGCCGCCCGAGCTTCCTCATACGCCGCGTCGGCCACCCCGAAATCGCGGTACGCTTCGCGGGCATTCCGCTCGGCCACGAATTTACCTCGCTCGTGCTGGCGCTGCTGCAGGTCGGGGGCCATCCGCCCAAGGTCGCGCCCGAGGTGATCGACCAGGTTCGCGCGCTTGAGGGCGACTATCATTTCGAGACCTATTTTTCGCTCTCGTGCCAGAATTGCCCCGACATCGTGCAGGCCTTGAACCTGATGAGCGTCGTCAATCCGCGCATAACGCACACGGCAATCGACGGCGGCCTCTTCCAGAGCGAGGTCGAGAGACGCCAGGTGATGGCCGTGCCGACAATCTTCCTCAATGGGGAGAATTTCGGCCAGGGCCGGATGGAGCTTGAACAGATCCTGGCCAAGCTTGACACGGGCGCTGAAGCGAAGGCGGCCGAGAAGATCGCGGCCAAGGATGCGTTCGACGTTCTCGTTGTCGGCGGCGGGCCCGCGGGCGCCGCGGCCGCCATCTATGCGGCGCGCAAGGGGATCCGCACCGGCATCGCTGCGGAACGTTTCGGCGGGCAGGTGCTCGACACGATGGCGATCGAAAATTTCATCTCGGTTCCGCACACCGAGGGACCCAGGCTCGTCGCGCAGCTCGAGCAGCATGTCAAAGACTATGACGTCGACGTCATGAACCTGCAGCGCGCCGAAAAGCTGATCCCCGCCGAGCGTGAAGGCGGTCTGCACGAAGTGCGCCTTGCAAACGGCGCGTCGCTGAAGGCTCGGACCGTGATCCTTTCGACCGGCGCCCGCTGGCGTCAGCTCGGCGTGCCGGGCGAAGAAGAATATCGCAACAAGGGCGTTGCCTATTGTCCGCACTGTGATGGCCCGCTCTACAAGGGCAAGCGCGTCGCGGTGATCGGCGGCGGCAACAGCGGCGTCGAGGCGGCGATCGACCTTGCCGGCATCGTCGCGCATGTAACGCTCATCGAATTTGACAGCGAGCTTCGCGCCGACGCGGTGTTGCAACGCAAGCTTGCGAGCCTCTCCAACGTCAAGATCATCACCTCGGCGATGACGACCGAAGTGCTCGGCGACGGCACGAAGGTAACGGGCCTGTCGTACAAGGACCGCGGCAAGGGCGAACTCCATCAGGTCGAGCTTGAAGGCATTTTCGTCCAGATCGGGCTTGTCCCCAATACCGAATGGCTCAAGGACAGCGTTGCCTTGTCCCAGCGCGGCGAGATCGAGGTCGACCATCGCGGCGCAACAAGCCAGCCTGGAATCTTCGCCGCGGGCGACTGTACGACCGTGCCCTACAAGCAGATTGTCATCGCAATGGGCGAAGGGTCGAAGGCGGCGCTGTCGGCGTTCGACTATATGATCCGCCTGCCCGCCGAAGCTGCGGTCGAGGCCGCCTGATCCGTCCGTAATTCCGGGCTGGGTTCAGCGTCTCGCTCGAGGGCGAGCGGGATCCTGGACCTCGCCCGGGTTGACGAAGGATTATTCGGGAAGCGCCGGCCTTGCCAGGATCGCACGGAGACAGGCCTCGAGCCCTTCGGCCTCCGCCTCGGTGAAGCGCAGCCCGAGCTTGCTGCGGCGCCAGAGTATATCCTCGCTCGTGCGCGCCCATTCGCGCGTGACCATCCATTCGGTCTCGGCCGCCGAGAGACCGTGCCCGATTTCGCCGCCAAGATCATCCCAGCTTTGCGCATTGCCGAGCCAGGCCCGCGCCCCGGTGCCGTGAGCGCGCGCGATGCGCTCCGCAGTAGCGGGGGTGAGGAAGGAGTGCGACTGGCGAAGTTCGGCGGTGAGCGCCGCAAGGCCATCAACCGGAAAATCCCCGCCGGGCAGCGGCCTCTTGCCGGTCCAGCGGGGTCCTGAGAGGGCGGGGACGTGCGCTGCAAGCTCGTCGATCGCATGTTCGGCGACATGGCGGTAGCTCGTGATCTTCCCGCCATAGATGGTGAGGAGCGGCGCGCCCTCGTCGCAGTCAAGATCGATGCGGTAGCCGCGGGTCGCTGCCTCGGGTTTTCCTGACCCGTCCTCGATGAGCGGGCGAACGCCTGAATAGGTCCACACCACGTCGGAAGGGGTGAGTGCTGCGCGAAAATACTGATTTGCGCCGTCGCACAGATAATCGATTTCTTCCGCGCTCGCGTGAATATTGTCGAGGGGACCTTCATGGTCCTGGTCGGTGGTGCCGATCAGGGTGAAGTCGCGCTCATAGGGAATGGCAAAGAAGATGCGACCGTCGGAAAGCTGGAAGAAATAGGCATAGCCGTGATCGAAGATGCGGCGCACGACGATGTGCGAACCGCGCACCAGCCGCATCCTGTAATCGGGAGGTGCCGCAGCACGGCGAAGGACATCGAGCACCTCGGGGCCCGCGGCGTTGACGAGGCTGCGTCCGGTAAAGCGGTACGCTTGCCCGCTCTCGCCCGTCGCCTCGACGACCCACAGTCCATCCTCGACGCGCATCATGTCGGCGCGTGTGCGGGTGCGGATGCGCGCGCCCTTGTCGGCAGCATCGCGCGCGTTGAGGAGGACGAGCCGCGCGTCGTCAACCGCAGCGTCCGAATATTCAAAGCCTTTGTCATAGCGGCTCTGGAGCGGCGCGCCGGCCGGATGCTTGCGAAGGTCGAGCGAACGGGTCGCAGGCAGTTTCTTGCGACCCCCGATATGATCGTAGAGAAAGAGCCCGAGCCTGAGGAGCCAGCGGGGCCTCAGGCCCTCGCGATAGGGCAGGACAAAGCGCATCGGCCGGATGATGTGAGGCGCGATGCTCCACAGTCGCTCGCGCTCTTTCAGCGCCTCGCGCACCAGCGCGAATTCATAATGTTCCAGATATCGAAGGCCCCCGTGGATCAGCTTGGTCGACGCCGATGAGGTGCCGCCTCCAAGATCGCCCGCCTCGAGCAGCAGCACCCGGGCACCCCGTCCTGCCGCGTCGCGGGCAACCCCCGCGCCATTGACCCCGCCGCCGATCACGATGACGTCATAGGGCGGCACGGGGTCGGTCATGGCGTTGCTTCCTAGGGCCGTCTGGCCGACAAGGCCAGCTTCTGCAAAGCTATGCGGCCTACGTATGCGCGTTGCAATCAAGCGGTGCATCGGCCAGTTTTCGGTCGGATATCCAAGGGGAGAGCGCGTGAGCGTCAAAGTCGAAACATTGATATTGTTCGGGGCCACGGGCGATCTTGCGCACCGGATGCTGTTCCCCTCGCTTTACAATCTCCACATGGACGGCTTGCTCGCCGACACGTTGACGATCATCGGGTCGGGAAGGAGCCCCCTCGATCGCGCTGCCTTCCAATTGCAGGTGCGCGAAGCGCTCGGCGAGCATCTTGCCGAAGACCGGTTCGATGCCGCCATGGCCGAGAGCTTCCTCAAGAGGATTGACTATTGCCCGGTCGATGCGGGCTCGGGCACGGGATACGAGGATCTTGCCGCCCTGCTCGGCGATCGCATGACCCGCCCGATCGGTGTCTATCTTTCGACCCCGCCCTCGATGTTCGGACCGATTGCACAGGGGCTTGCGGCGGCGAATATCGCGTGCGCCGAATGCCGTATCGCGATGGAAAAGCCGATCGGGCACGATCTTGCCTCATCGCGCGAGGTGAATGCCCAGGTCGGCGATGCCTTCGCTGAGGATCGGGTGTTCCGTATCGACCATTATCTCGGCAAGGAAACGGTGCAGAACCTGCTCGCGCTGCGCTTTGCCAACATGTTGTTCGAGCCGCTCTGGAACGCACAGGCGATCGACCATGTCCAGATCACCGTCGCCGAGACCGTGGGGCTTGAGGGGCGTGTCTCCTATTATGACGGGGTCGGCGCGCTTCGCGACATGGTGCAAAACCACATGCTGCAGCTTCTTGCGATTATCGCCATGGAGCCGCCCGCGAGCGTATCGGCAACAGCGGTGCGCGACGAGAAGGTGAAGCTGCTTCGCAGCTTGCGCAAGATGCGCGCCGAGGATGTCAAATCCCTGAGCGTAAAGGGTCAATATACCAGCGGGGCGGTCGGCGGGCAGGCGGTCGCGGGTTATGCCGACGAACTTGGAAAGCCGTCGAACACGGAAACCTTCGTCGCCTTGAAGGCGTTCATCGACAATTGGCGCTGGAAGGGCGTGCCCTTTTACCTGCGTACCGGCAAGCGCATGCCACAGCGCCAGTCCGAGGTGCTGATCCAGTTCAAGCCGGTGCCGCACAATATCTTCGCGCGCGTCGGCGCGCCCAGGCTCGACCCCAATGTGATGATCATCAATCTGCAGCCCGAAGAGAATATCCGCGTCAAGGTCATGGCAAAGCAGCCGGGCCTCGACCGCGATGGCGTTCGGCTGAAGGAGGTCAATCTCGACGTCTCGCTCTCGCACAGCTTTGCTGGCGAGCGGCGGCGGATCGCCTACGAGCGGTTGCTGCTTGATTTCATCGAAGGCGACCAGACGCTGTTTGTGCGCCGCGACGAGGTCGAGGCGCAGTGGGAGTGGATCGATTCGATCCGCAATGCCTGGGCGGACGTTGACCTTGCACCGCAAAATTACACCGCCGGAAGCTGGGGCCCGTCCGCGGCGATCGCGCTGATCGAGCGTGACGGGGCGAGCTGGCATGATTGAAGGAGCTACCCTCGCGCGCCGGGCGGATCGGATGGATCTTTATCCTTGCCGAGCTGCTGCAAGCCCGGAGCCCGGGAGGGATCCTGGTTTGTCGCTCACCCTTCCTCTTCTCACCCTTCTGAGGCGGCGCAGCGCGCTGCGCCGCCTGCACATCCCCTGCCCCGTTGAGGCGGGGGGATTGGAATTCTCATGACCACGCTTCACCCCGCCATCGCCCGCGTGACCGAGCGCATCATCCGTCGCAGCGCCGAGCGCCGCGCCGCCTATCTTGCGCTGATGGAACGCCAGCGCGGGGCGGGGACCAATCGCGGCGTGCTCTCGTGCGGCAATCTCGCGCACGGCTTTGCAGCAGCGGGGGACGACAAGCCGGCGATCCGCGGGGGGAGGGCGATGAATATCGGCATCGTTACCGCCTATAACGACATGCTCTCGGCGCATCAGCCCTATGGCCGCTATCCCGAACAGATCAAGCTTGCGGCGCGCGAGAAGGGCGCAACGGCGCAGGTCGCGGGCGGCGTGCCTGCGATGTGCGACGGCGTGACGCAGGGCCAGGCGGGGATGGACCTGTCGCTCTTCAGCCGCGACACGATCGCGCACGGGACCGCGATTGCGCTCAGCCATGCAATGTTCGAGGGCGCGCTCCTTCTTGGCATTTGCGACAAGATTGTTCCGGGCCTTCTCATCGGGGCGCTGCGCTTTGGTCATCTGCCGACGATCCTCGTGCCCGCGGGGCCGATGCCCTCGGGGCTTGCGAACAAGGAAAAGCAGCGGGTTCGCCAGCTCTACGCGCAAGGCAAGGCGAGCCGCGACGAGCTTCTCGCTGCCGAGGCCGCCTCCTACCATAGTGCCGGCACCTGCACCTTTTACGGAACGGCAAACAGCAACCAGATGATGATGGAGCTCATGGGGCTCCACGTCCCGGGAAGCGCATTCGTCAATCCCGGCACGAAGCTGCGCCAGGAACTGACCCGCGCTGCAACGCACCGGCTGACCGAGATCGGGTGGGATGGCGATGACTATCGTCCGCTTGCGCGCTGCGTCGATGAAAAGGCGATCGTCAACGCAGCGATCGGTCTCCTCGCGACGGGCGGCTCAACAAACCATGCCATTCATCTGCCTGCGATCGCGCGCGCAGCCGGGATCCTGATCGACTGGCAGGACTTTGATGAACTCAGCCACGCCGTGCCGCTGCTCGCGCGCGTCTATCCCAATGGCGCGGGCGACGTGAACGATTTTCGCGCCGCAGGCGGGATCGGCTTTGTCGTGCGCGAACTTCTGAACGCGGGACTGCTCCACGGCGATATCCTCACCGTGAGCGGCTCGATCGAAGCCTATGCGAGCGAACCGCTGATCGAGGGCGATGAACTGCGCTGGGAGACCGCGCCCGCCGTATCCCGCGACGAGGCGATGCTGCGCCCGGTGACCGAGCCCTTCTCCGCCGACGGGGGAATGCGGCTGCTTGCCGGCAATCTGGGCCGCGCGATCATCAAGACGAGCGCGGTGGCCGAGGACCGCTGGACGATCGAGGCGCCCGCGCGCATCTTTGATGACCAGAATCAGGTGATCGAGGCCTTCAAGGCAGGCGAACTCGATCGCGATGTGGTCGTCGTCGTCCGCTTCCAGGGGCCGCGCGCCAATGGCATGCCCGAACTCCACAAGCTGACCCCGCCGCTCGGCGTCCTTCAAGACAAGGGTTACCGCGTTGCGCTCCTCACCGACGGGCGCATGTCGGGCGCGAGCGGGAAGGTGCCCGCGGCGATACATCTTTCGCCCGAGGCGCTGCCGGGCGTCGACGGCGCGAGCGGTCCGCTCGCCTATTTGCGCGACGGCGACATGGTGCGCGTGTGTGCAAGAAGAGGCGAGGTCACCGCGCTGGTCGACGAGGCCGAGTGGGCGGCGCGGGCTCCCGCCGCGCCCCCGCCGCCTGCGCTCGGTGTCGGACGCGAGCTCTTCGCCTTGTTTCGTATCCACGCGGACGAGGCAGAAAGAGGGGGCTCTGCGATATTGGCGGCGATGGACAGCGTCACCTGACTGTCCCTTATCCCCAAAAGGCGCCGGGATGGCGCTGGATTGGCAAAGCGAACAAACCCCGATCCCGGCTTTCGCCGGGTATCCAAGGAAAGAGAAGTTTGAACATGGCACAATCAGGCATCGAGCAGATCATGGCGCTGGCGCCGGTCATTCCGGTCATCGTCATCGACCGGGTGGAGGATGCCGTGCCGATGGCCGAGGCGCTCGTTGCGGGCGGCCTTCCCGTGCTCGAGGTGACGCTTCGCACCGCAGCCGCGCTCGATGCACTTCAGGCGATGAAGAAGGTCGCAGGCGCCATCGTCGGCGCCGGGACCGTGCTGGATCCGCAGATGCTGAGCGGCGCGATCGAGGCGGGAGCCGAATTCATCGTCTCGCCGGGTCTCACGGACACGCTCGGCAAGGCCGCGGTGGCAAGCGGCATTCCCTTCCTTCCTGGCACGGCCAATGCGAGTGACATCATGCGCGGCCTCGACCTTGGCCTCTCCCACTTCAAATTTTTCCCCGCTTCAACGAGCGGCGGTATTGCAGCCTTGAAGGCGCTCGCGGGTCCCTTCGGCCAGGCGCGCTTCTGCCCGACCGGCGGTATCACGGCGGCGAGCGCCCCCGAATGGCTCGCGCTCGATGCGGTGCTTTGTGTCGGCGGGAGCTGGGTCGTTCCGCCCGGTCCGCTCGATCCCGCGAAAATCGAGGCGCTGGCGCGCGAGGCTGCAGCGTTGCCGCGTTAAGGCATTGCGCGGGGCCCCTGCGTACCCGAGACGAGAAAATGGGGTTTCTATAAGCGCATCTGCTGTTAGCCTTCCTGCCGGGGAGGACGATATGATGGCACGCCCGCTCAATGAGGATGATCCGCTCGACGATTTCGAGCCGCGCAATATCGCGCTGCTCGGCCGCAAGCACCGCGTCTACACGATGGGGAGCGGCCCTGCGGTCATCGTGATGACCGAGATGCCCGGCATCAGTCCGCATGTCGCGCGTTTCGCGCGCTGGGTCCGCGACGCGGGATTTACCGTCTATATGCCGCATATCTTCGGGAAGGATGGCGCGGTGCCGCGCATGCCGGGCGCGCTGTTTACGATGATCGGCGGATGCATGAGCCGGCAGTTTCGCGCCTTTCAGGCCAATGAAAGTTCGCCTGCGACGCGCTGGCTGCGCGAACTTGCAGCGCTCGCGCACGCCGAATGCGGCGGTAGGGGCGTGGGGGCGATCGGCATGTGCTTTACGGGGAATTTCGCGCTCTCGATGATGCTCGAGCCCGCGGTCGTTGCGCCGGTGCTCGCGCAGCCCTCGCTGCCGCTCAATGATCCGGCAGGCATGCACATCGCGCCCGATGAACTCGCGGCCGTCAAGGCGCGGATGGAGGCGGAGGATCTCACCGTCCTCGCCTACCGCTTTGAAGGCGATAAATTCTGCAAGGCCGCGCGCTTTGCAGCCTATGAGGCCGCGCTGGGTGACCGTTTCGTCGGCCGCGTCCTTCCCGACAGCGCCGCCAACCCTGACAGCCCGATGAAGAATCCGCACAGCGTCGTCACGCTCCATCTCATCGACGAGGCAGGGCAGCCCACGGTCGCGGCGCGCGATGAAATCCTCGATTTCTTCCGTATGCGGTTGAGCGAATGAGCGCGCGGGCCTAAGGGCGGCGGCAATCTTCAACCGAAAGGATTTTTCATGCGCCCTTCCGGCCGCGCGCCCGATCAGATGCGCTCCATCACCATCGAGCCCGATTTCACCATCCATGCCGAGGGCAGCGTCCTCGTCTCCTTCGGCAACACCAAGGTGCTGGTGACCGCCAGCGTCGAGGAGAAGGTGCCACCCTTCCTGCGCGGCAAGGGGCAGGGCTGGGTTACGGCCGAATATGGCATGCTCCCGCGGGCGACGCACACCCGCGGCAGCCGGGAGGCGGCGAAGGGCAAGCAGTCGGGGCGCACCCAGGAGATCCAGCGGCTCATTGGCCGCAGCCTGCGCGCCGTCGTCGACATGGCGAAGCTCGGCGAGCGCCAGATCGTCATCGACTGCGACGTGATCCAGGCCGACGGCGGCACGCGCACGGCGTCGATTTCGGGTGCGTGGGTCGCGCTTCGCCTCGCGGTCGACAAGCTGATCGCGGCCGGCGCGCTTGCCGAGGATCCGATCGAGGACAAGGTCGCGGCGATCTCGTGCGGCATATACAACGGCACGCCGGTGCTCGACCTCGACTATGACGAGGATTCGAATGCCGAAGCCGATGGCAATTTCGTGCTGACCGGCAAGGGCCAGATCGTCGAGGTCCAGGCAAGCGCCGAAGGCGCGACCTATGATGAGGAAGGCCTGCTCCGTCTGCTCCGCCTGGCGCGCATCGGCTGCGCCGACATCTTCGCAGCGCAGGCGAAGGCGGTGGAGCGCTGAGATGACGCGCAGGCTCGCTCCCGGGAGGCTCGTGATCGCAAGTCACAATGCGGGCAAGGTGCGCGAGATCCGTGCGCTTCTTGAGCCCTTCGGGATCGAGCCGGTGTCGGCGAGCGATCTTGGCCTTCCAGAGCCTGAGGAAACGGGGACGACCTTCCGCGAGAATGCGCTTTTGAAAGCACATGCGAGCGCAGCAGCGTCCGGCCTTCCTGCGCTCGCCGACGACAGCGGCCTCGAGGTGACCGCGCTGGGCGGGCGGCCCGGGGTCTACACCGCCGACTGGGCCGAGCGGCAATGGTTCGAGGGTGAAAAAGGGCGCGACTGGTATCTGGCGATGGGCAAGGTCGAGGGACTCCTCGCCGAGCAGGGGGCGGACGTCGACCGGAGCGCGCGCTTCGTCTGTACCCTGGCACTCGCCTGGCCCGACGGCCATGCCGATGTTTATGAAGGCTGGGCGAACGGCCAGCTGACCTGGCCTCCGCGAGGCGAGCTTGGCTTTGGCTATGACCCTGTCTTCGTCCCCGATGGCATGGCCTTGACGTTTGCGGAGATGGACCCGGCTGAAAAGCATCGCATCAGCCACCGGGCCGATGCATTTGCAAAGCTGGTTGCGGGTGCCTTCGGCGCATAATTATACCCGGGTAATATTGACAGGAATTTTACCCGGGTGTAATGCGGCGGCATGACACGGGTACATGATAGCGTCACCGCCTTTCTCGGTGACACCCGGCTCGCCTCGGGACGCCGCGAGGAGGTGACGCGGCTCCTTGAGGAGCGTTATCCCGGCGATCTTGGCACCATCCTCGTTTTCGAAGATGCGACCGGGCGATTGACGGATCTCGACTATTGGGACGCCGCCAGGGCGGCGCCGCCATCGGCGGGACGCCCACGGCTCGGCGTCAAGGCGCGCGAGGTCACCTTGCTGCCTCGCCACTGGGACTGGCTCGCCGCGCAGCCCGGCGGCGCCTCGGCGGCGCTGAGGCGACTGGTCGAAGCTGCGAGCAAGGAGGCCCCGGACGCGAAGCAGCGCCGCGACGCCGCCTATCATTTCATGAGCCATGTCTGCGGTGATCGGCCAGGCTATGAGACGGCCTTGCGCGCGCTTTACCGGGGCGACATTGCGGCGCTCAAGACCGCGATCGCCGGGTGGCCCGCCGATATCCGCGCGCATATCGCGCATCTTCTCGCGCCCTGATGCTCTTGCGCGGGGCATTTCAGCCTTTGGCGCGAGCTCACAAAGCGAGTAGGGCGCGGGCGATGGCCGAACCGCTCGCCCTTTATGTCCATTGGCCCTTTTGCGTGAGCAAATGCCCCTATTGCGACTTCAACAGCCATGTGCGCGATCATGTCGATCAGGACGTCTGGCGCGCCGCCTTGCTTGCAGATCTGCGGCATGAAGCGGCGCTGCTTGGAGAGCGGCGCGTCTCCTCCATCTTCTTCGGAGGCGGGACGCCGAGCCTGATGCCGCCTTCGACCGTCGCCGCCGTAATCGCCGAGGCGGAGGCGCTTTGGGGGCTCGCGGATGAGTGCGAGATCACGCTCGAGGCGAACCCCAATTCGGTCGAAATTGCTGCCTTTTCCGATCTCGCCGCCGCAGGCGTCAACCGCGTGTCGATAGGCGTTCAAAGCTTTGACCCCCAGGTTCTTGCCTTTCTTGGGCGCGCGCATAGCGGTGAGGAAGCGCGGCGGGCGATCGCGGCCGCGCAAGCCTCCTTTGCCCGCACAAGCTTCGACCTCATCTATGCGCGTCCCGGGCAGTCGATTTCAGATTGGCAGGCCGAGCTTGGCGAAGCGCTTGCCTTTGGCACCGGGCATCTCTCGCTTTATCAGCTCACGATCGAGCCCGGCACGCGGTTCTGGGCGCTCGCGGCAAAAGGCGAGCTCGTCCTTCCCGACGGGGACACCGCCGCCGATCTCTTCGACGTGACGCAGGCGCTGACGCGTGCTGCGGGCCTGCCGCGCTACGAAGTTTCGAACCATGCAAGGCCCGGCGAGGAGAGCCGGCACAATCTCACTTATTGGCGCTACGGCGACTATGCCGGTATCGGCCCCGGCGCGCATGGGCGGCGGCTCGCCCAGGCGAGCGAGCGGCACAAGAAGCCCGAGAATTTTATCGCGGCGGTCGAGCGGAGCGGACACGGGCTGAAGGCCGAAAATGATCTGCCGCCGCACGAACGCGCGACCGAGGCGATGCTGATGGGCCTCAGGCTGACCGAAGGCGTTGACCTCGCGCGCGTCGAGATCCGCTCCGGACTGGCGCGCGAGGCGTTTTTCGATGCGGGGGCGGCAGAGCGGCTTGCGGCGCAGGGGCTGGTGCGGCAGGCGGGTGACCGGCTGATTGTCACCGACGAGGGGATACTTCTCCTCGACTCGATCCTTTCCGAGGTGGTTCGAACCGGCTAGTCTGTCCGAAAGACCGCGTCCTCTTCGCTTGGCAACCCTTGGGCCAGGCTTCGCCGAGGGAAGGCGGTTCATCCTTTTTCAAGGGCTGGGGATAGGAGAGGGCCTTGAAAGCACAGCCTGAACGGAATGTGGCTTGGCTGATCGACTGATCCGCGATTGGGACGCGCATCTCGCGCATGAGAAGCGCCGCTCGGACCACACCCGCCGCGCCTATATAGCGACGGCAGAGCGTTTTTGTGCCTTCCTGTCGCAGCATCGCGGCGGCGAGGTCGACAAGGCCATGCTCTCCGCGGTGAACCCAAATGACCTTCGCGCCTATCTCGCTGACCGCCGCGCGGGAGGGCTTGGCAATGCGTCGGCGGCGCGCGAGCTGTCGGCGCTGCGGAGCTTTCTGCGCTATGTGGGCGGGTCAAACGCGCACGTGCCCGCGATGCGCGGGCCGCGCGTCAAGAAGGGCCTGCCGCGCCCTGTCGCCCCTGCCGAGGCGATGGGTCTTGCGCAGGATGTCGAGGATAATGCGCGCGAGGGCTGGGTGGGCGCGCGCGATTTTGCGCTGCTGCTTCTGCTCTACGGCGCCGGCCTGCGCATCGGGGAGGCACTGTCGCTGACGGGCGCAGCGCTGCCGCTGGGCGATACGCTGCGCGTCACCGGCAAACGCGGCAAAACCCGCATCGTCCCCATCCTGCCAGCGGTCGCGAAAGCAGCGGCGCGCTATGCCGCGGCCTGCCCCTGGCCGATCGACAAGGAAACGCCGCTTTTTCTAGGCGCGCGCGGCGGCCCGCTTCAACCGGGCGTCGTCCGCGCGAGCGTGCGTGCAGCGCGGCGCGCGTTGGGCCTTCCCGAGCGGACGACGCCGCATGCGCTGCGCCACAGCTTTGCAACGCACCTCCTCGCAGGCGGCGCGGACCTGCGCAGCCTGCAGGAACTGCTCGGCCATGCCAGCCTCGCCTCGACGCAGATCTATACCGCGGTTGACGCGGCGCATTTGCTCGATGTCTACCGCTCGGCGCATCCGCGGGCGTGAGGCGATCGCCTGGGGGTGACGGGAAAGGCGGCTCGCTCTCTCGGTGCTGGATGCGTCTTTCACCGTCTCCGGAGCCGGAGATTCAAGGCCAATTGTTATGTTCGTGAGACGGGCGATCCGTTCCGGATCTCTTGTCCGCGAAAGGATCGGCAGGACCGGGTCTATCCATCAAGGGCATTGCCGATGGAAATCGAGCCCGACGTTTACGACGAATATTGGAAGACCATTCGACGCCGTGATCGCGCGGGATGACCCGCATAAATAGGGGGCGGGAGGATGCCAACATGCTGTCCGGCCAAAAAAATTGCGGGTTGCCTGGGGCTTTGGGCCGATGAACAATTTCCCCGACGATTGGCGCGCTCGCGTCGCAATCGGGGGACGAAATGACAATCTGGAAACTGGTGGTGGCGGCGGCCATGCTGATGCCGGGAGCTGCATGGGCCCAGAGTAAATGCCATGCGCCCGAATGGCGCACGGTGAATGATAGCGTCGCAGGCGCGGTCTATGACATGCCAGCGCCGCCGACGCGGTCGCATTTCATTGCTTCGGGAATCGGTTTTCCAAGCGCGCAGACGCGCGAGATGATACGCAGTGGACCGCAGGTTTCGGGGCGTTGCAGCAGCTTCAGCGTGCATGTGGTCAGAGTTGGTGACAATTATATCTCCAACCCAAAGGGATTTTTCGACACCGAACAGACCAATGCGATCAAAGGCCTGACCGAGGGCAAGATCGTGTCGAGTCGGTCGCTGACCATTGGCGGCTATCCGGCGCGCGAATATCAGTTCACTTTCCTCACCGATTACACTCGCCGCCCCGCCCGGCACAGGGTGCTCCTGGTCGTGCGCGGTAGCCAGCTGTTGAACTTCACCTGGGTGTGGGGCGATGCTGGGCCGCCGCCCGAGGATTCCAATCGGTCCTTTGCCTCGATTCGCCTCATCCCCGCGGACGACGCGATCCATATGGCGAGCTTTGCGCTGCTCCAGGAGTCGATCGAGAACTACTGGATTTATCCGTCATCCGATGGCGACAATGGTGGAATCTATTTCACCTCTGCGCTCCGCTCGCGCCTCGATGCCCGGCGCGCCGAGGATACCAGGGTGATCGCCGCCTTCGGCTTCCCGCGCGAGCTCAGATTTCTCCGCCGCGACGGAGCCGCGAAGGTGATCCGGAGCGAGCATGACAATGCGGTGGTCGACTGGACGATCACCGACAATGGCAAGACAATATCGGCAATCAGTTGGCAGAAGCGCTAGGCGCACGCGTTACGATCCCGTCGCCTTCCTGGGCATCCCGCCTGGGAAGGCAAGGCGGCATGAGGCCGCTCACTCGCCTTTTGCCTTGGGTTTCCACGTCACGACCCGGTAAATGTAGAGGAGGACGAGCGAGCCGATGGCAACCAGCGCGACGGGGCCGACGAAGGCGTCGAGATTTGCAAAACGGCCGCCGAACCAGCTACCCGCGCCCGCGAGCGCCGTGATCCAGATTGCCGAGCCTGCGGCAGTCCAGGCAAGGAACTTTGCCTGGTTCATCCGCACCATCCCGGCGGGCAGCGACACCATTGTTCGCGCGACCGGCATGAAGCGCGCGGCAAAGACGATGCCGGGGCCATATTTCAGGAAACCGCCGTGCAGCCGCTCGACCTCCGACCAGTCGAGCGTCAGCCAGCGTCCGTGGCGATCGATGAAGGGCCTGAGCCGTTCATAGCCAATCCAGCGCCCAACTGCGTACCAGACCCAATTGCCCGCGGTCGTCCCGGCAACCGCGACCGCGATCAGCGTCCAGAAATCAAACCGCCCCTTGGCGACCGCGATGCCGCCAAGCCCCATGATCACTTCAGACGGGATCGGCGGGAACACATTTTCGAGCAGCATCAGGACGAAGATGCCAGCGTAGCCCCAGCTCTGGATCAGATCGAGAATGAAAGCGGTCATGCCGTACTCTACGCCGGAGGCGCGTCAACCGATCCGCCGCGCGATCGCATCCCAGATCATTCCCGCCGTGTCGGTGCCGTTGAACCGGTCGATCGCGACGATGCCGGTCGGCGAGGTAACGTTGATCTCGGTGAGCCATTCGCCGCCGATGACGTCGATGCCGACGAAGATCAGTCCGCGTTCGCGAAGCTTCGGACCGAGCGCGGCGCATATTTCCTGCTCGCGCGGGCTGAGCGAGGCGGCTTCGGCATAGCCGCCGACCGCGAGGTTCGAGCGAAACTCGCCCTCGCCGGGCTTTCGGTTGATCGCACCCGCAACCTCGCCGTCGATCAGGACGATGCGCTTGTCGCCTTCGCTGACGCTCGGGAGGAATTGCTGCACCATGAAGGGTTCGGGCCACACCTGCCCGAACAGTTCGACGAGCGCGCCGAGGTTTGTGCCGGCCTCATCGATGCGAAACACCGCCTTGCCGCCGTTGCCGTGGAGCGGCTTGATCACCAGCGCGCCGTAGCGCCGGTGAAAATCCTTCACTGCCTCAAGATCGCGCGTGACCATTGTCGGGGGCATGAACTCGGCGAAATCGAGCACGAAGACCTTCTCGGGCGCGTTGCGCACCGAGACGGGATCATTGACGACCAGGGTCTCGTGCGCGATCCGCTCGAGCAACCAGGTCCCGGTCAGATAGCCAAGGTCGAAAGGCGGATCCTGGCGCATCAGCACGACGTCGACGTCGCGGCCGAGGTCGAGGGTCTGGGGCTCGCCAAAGCGGTAATGCGCGCCCACCTCGCGCCGCACGTCGAGCACCGGATGCGCGCGCGCGGTCAGCCGCCCCGCCTCCCACGTCAGCGAGCGGACATCATAGTGGTAGAGGCTGTACCCGCGTTCCCTGGCGCTCAGCATCAGCGCAAAGCTGCTGTCGCCCGCGATGTTGATGCCATCCATCGGGTCCATTTGCACCGCGGCGCGCAGGGTCATCGGGGTCTCCTCGGGTTGCCAGACGTGGTCCAGATGGCGCGGCATGCGCGCCGGCGCAAGGAGCATTGCGCTGTCGCGGCGCCGCGCAAGCGCGAAATCAGAGGTCTTCCTTCAGCGCGAGCGCGCGCGCGTAGACGGCGTGCCGGTCGCGACCGAAGCGCTTTGCGATCTCTTTCGCCGCTCTCGACACCGGCTGCGCTGCAAGCGCGCTTCGCAGCGCTGCATCAACGACCGCGTCGTCGGCTTCTTCGGCGGCGCCCTCGGTGGGAGGCGCAACGATTATCACGATCTCGCCCTTCGGGGGCGCCGCGGCGTAGCGCGCGGCAAGCTCGGTGAGGGGGCCGGTCACGCATTCCTCGTAAAGCTTCGTGATTTCGCGCGCGACCGCTGCCTCGCGGTTCCCGAGCCCTTCGGCGAGCGCGGCGAGCGATGCGCCAAGGCGCGGCCCGCTTTCGTAGAAGATGAGGCTGGCCCGCAGATCGGCGAATTCGGCGATGGTGTCGGCGCGAGCCTTTGCCTTGGAGGGGAGAAACCCTGCGAACAGGAAGCGGTCGCTCGGCAGCCCCGAGAGGGTGATCGCCGCGATCGCGGCGCAGGGACCGGGAAGGGTGGTAACGAGCCGTCCTGCGGCGCGCGCATCGCGGACCAGCTTGTATCCAGGATCCGAGATCAGCGGCGTTCCTGCGTCCGACACCAAGACCACGACCTTGTCGGCCATTTGCGCAACCAGATCGGCGCGGGTGCGTTCGTCGCTGTGATCATGATAGGGGGTCATCGGAACACGCAAACCCAGGTGCGAAAGCAGCTTCGCGGTCACCCGCGTATCCTCGGCCGCGATCAGGTCGGCGCGCGCCAGCACCGCAGCGGCGCGCGCGCTGATATCGCCAAGGTTGCCGATGGGGGTCGCCACGATATAGAGACCGGGCAAGGGAGAATTTGAGATGGTCGAATCCGGCATGACGCCGAAAATGGCAGAAACTGCCGCGCTGCGCCAAGACAATGCGTCGCCGCGGCGGCATTTGCTGCGCGCAATGAGCGTAATGGCGCTCGGCGGATTGCTTGCGGCGTGTCAGGTCGTGCCGAAAACAGCGGGTCCGCCGCCGCCGCCCGAAACGCCCGAGACGATCGAGCCCGGCCTGCCGACCGATACCGATCGTCACCGCGTCGCGCTGCTCGTGCCCGAGACGGGCGCAAACGCCGACGTCGGCACCGCGATCGCCAATGCGACGACAATGGCGCTGCTCGACGCGCGCGCCGAGAAGGTTCGCATCACCACCTATGATACCGCGCTCGGGGCGGCTGCGGCGGCGCGCCAGGCGATCGCCGACGGCAACAAGCTTATTTTGGGGCCGCTGCTCAGCGAGGATGTCGGATCGGTCGCACCGATCGCACGTGCGGCGAAGGTGCCCGTGCTCAGCTTCTCCAACGACACGAGCGTGGCGGGCAACGGCGTCTTCATCATGGGCTTTGTCCCCGGCCAGTCGGTCGAACGCGTCGTCTCCTTCGCGCGGGGCAAGGGGCATGTACGCTTTGGCGCGCTGGTCCCCAAGAATGTCTACGGCGAGCGCTCGGCGGCCGCCTTCCGTTCGGCGGTGAAGGCGGCCGGCGGCACGCTCGTTGCGGTCGAATCCTATGACCATAGCGCCGCAGCAATGACGGGCGCGGCGCGCCGGCTTGCCAATGCGGGCGATATGGACGCAGTGCTGATCGCGGATGCCGGCGGGAATGCGGTGCGCGCGGTGCCGGTGATCAAGAGCAATGGCGAGCGCCAGATCCTTGGAACCGAGCGCTGGAACACCGATGCGTCCCTCGGGGCGAGCGCCGCGATGCGCGGCGCCTGGTTTGCGAGTGTCTCCGACGGCCTTTACGGTCAGATGGCAACGCAGTATCGCAAGCGCTACGGCAAGGCGCCCTATCGTCTCTCGAGCCTTGGCTATGATGCGGTGCTGCTCACCGTGCGAATCGCTCGTGACTGGAAGCCGGGTACGAATTTCCCGGTAAACCGCTTGCTCGCGCCCGACGGCTTTGGCGGAATCGACGGGATTTTCCGCTTCGATAATCGCGGAATAGCGGTGCGCGCGCTCGAGGTAAGCGAGGTCGGAGCGGGCGGATTCCGCGTTATCGACCCAGCGCCGACCAAGTGGTGATCCGCGCCCGGGCGTGACTTCGCCGCCACAGTCGGGCGAAAACTGCGGTCGCTTTGCCACGGGCAGCCTTTACGAGGCGCCCGCGTTCACTATATGAGCGCGTGACGCGCTGCGTGACGATGCCGCGCGCCACGTCCATGTTTTTAGGAGATACAGCTATACGCCCGCCCATGACCCGCCGCCCGCTGGCGCCGATGCCGCCGAAGAACGGCCCGCGATATAATGAATTCATCGCCTCCCCCAAGGTCCGCGTGATCGACGAGGAAGGTGAAAATCTGGGCGTAATGCTGACTGCCGAAGCGATCGAACAGGCGGCCGAAGTCGGCCTCGATCTGGTCGAAGTCTCCCCCAACGCCGATCCGCCGGTGTGCAAATTCCTCGATGTGGGCAAGTATAAGTACGAAGCCCAGAAAAAGGCGAATGCCGCGCGCAAGAGCCAGAAGACGCAGGAGATCAAGGAGATCAAGATGCGTCCGAACATCGACGACCATGACTTCGAAGTGAAGATGAAGAAGGTTTTCGACTTCCTCGAGGAAGGCGACAAGGTCAAGATGACGATGCGCTTCCGTGGCCGCGAGATGAGCCACACCCAGCTAGGCCTCAACGTCCTTCAGCGCGTGGCGGAAATGACCGCCGAGGTCGCGAAGGTCGAGGCACACCCGCGCACCGAAGGCCGCCAGATGCTGATGGTGCTCGCGCCGAAATAAGAGCGGGCCTCAGGCCAGGTGAAATTCAAGGGCGGTCGTTCCAGCGGGGCGGCCGCCCGCTTCATATCTGCGCTCGGTCATTTTGACGCTGCCATCGGCGGCGATCGCGACGAGGGTCGAGCAGCGGGTGCCATAGATGTCGCCCTGCAGAAACAGGGCAGGATCGTCTGTCGCGGTGAGTGTGTCGAGCAATCCGTCAGGGGCGGTACCCGCGCCGACGATTGCGCTGAGGGCGGCGCGCAGTCGCTCGGCCCGCGGGCAGGGCTGATCGATGGGTTCGTTGGCGAGGGCATGGACGCCGGGCTCCAGCGACAGGATCTGTGCGCCGGGCCTATTGGTTAGGAGACGCGCATTCCCGTCGACGGCAAAAAGGTTGAAGGCATTGAAGCGGTCGAGGTCGGCCGCCGCCGGCTCGGCGAAGCGACCTTCGCCGCGCAGCATGTCGACCACCAGGGCGCCGCGGGATTCCTTCGCCGGATCGGGCATCGCGCCGCGTACGTTGGTGACGACGACGACGCGCCCGCTTGGCTGATGCGCACCAAGCCAGGTTCCGCCCGCCTTGAGGTCACGTCCCGCAACGATGCCGCTGCCATCCTCCCATGGAGCGAGCGCGGCGCTCGGACGCGCGTGAAATTCGTCGCGATTGCCGACGAGGATCAGGGGCCAGTCCGGATGGATCCGCCAGGCGAGGGCAACGACGCACATCGCGCGCCTATCGCGCGGCGGCCGGCGCTTGCCAAGGGGAGAAGCGCGTCATGCTGATACAATACAGTTCCGCGCCCCGGTAAAGCATGATAGGTTAGACGCGCTCGAAAAGGGGAGGGGTTTGCCATGAATAGGACTGTCAAAACGCCTTGGCATTTGTGGGTCGTCGGGATGCTTTCGCTCGTGTGGAACGGCTTTGGCGTCACCGACTACATGATGACCAACCTCAAGAACATGTGGTGGCTGCGCGACTTCGCGCAGCTGACGGCGGAGCAGATCGCCTATTTCGACACCATGCCGAGTTGGGCAACTGCGGCCTGGGCGTTTGGCGTATGGGGAGCGTTTGCAGGATCGCTGCTGCTGGTGCTGCGCAGCCGCCATGCGGTGACGGCCTTCGCCGTGTCGCTCGCGGGCCTTGCTCTTGTCACCTTTTATCAGTTCGTACTGTCGCCCGTTGACCTTACCGAATTGTTCGGCCCCGGCCCGATGCTTACCACGCTGGTGATCTGGCTGATCGAGATCGCGCTCCTTTATTATGCGCGGCGCCAGACGGGGAAAGGCGTGCTGCGCTGAGCGAAGGGTGGCGGGGGGCACTCTAGCGCCCCCATTTGGTCCTGCTCTGCTTTCCAAAGCGCCCCTTTCGGGTGCCCGGCTTGCCCTCGTTCGAGCGCCCGACCATCGGCGCGACCTGCTGGTCGGGGGGCAGTCCGAGTTCATCGGCCTCGAGCCGGCGAATTTCATCGCGTAGGCGCCCTGCTTCTTCAAACTCGAGGTTTGCAGCAGCATCGCGCATCTTCTTTTCGAGCTCGGCGATGTAGGCGCGCAGATTGTGGCCGACCATATGATCGGGCCGGTCGTCGCCAAGCTCGATGGTGACGCCGTCCTTTGATGCGACATGCGCGATGATGTCGCCAATCTGCTTCTTCACGCTTTCGGGCGTGATGCCATGCTCTTCATTATAGGCGAGCTGCTTGGCGCGGCGGCGGTCGGTCTCGCGCATCGCGCGCTCCATGCTGCCCGTGATCCGGTCGGCATAGAGAATGACGCGGCCATCGACGTTGCGCGCGGCGCGGCCGATCGTCTGGACGAGGCTGGTTTCGCTCCGCAGGAAGCCTTCCTTGTCGGCATCGAGGATCGCAACGAGTCCGCATTCGGGGATGTCGAGCCCTTCGCGCAGGAGATTGATGCCCACGAGCACATCGAACACGCCAAGGCGCAGGTCGCGGATGATCTCGATGCGTTCGAGCGTCTCGACATCCGAGTGCATGTAGCGGACCTTGAGGCCCGCCTCGTGCAGAAACTCGGTCAGATCCTCGGCCATTCGCTTTGTCAGCGTCGTGACCAGCGTTCGGTAACCCGCCGCTGCCGTCTTCTTCGCCTCAGCGATCAGATCGTCGACCTGCTCTTCAACCGGTTTGATCTCGACCGGCGGGTCAATGAGGCCGGTGGGGCGGATCACTTGCTCGGCAAAGACGCCCTGCGTGCGTTCCATCTCCCAGGTTCCTGGCGTCGCCGAGACGCTGACGGTCTGCGGACGCATCAGATCCCATTCGGCAAAGCGCAACGGGCGGTTGTCGATGCAGGAGGGCAGGCGGAAGCCATATTCGGCAAGCGTGATCTTGCGGCGATGGTCGCCTTTCGACATCGCGCCGATCTGCGGGATCGTCTGGTGACTCTCGTCGACGAAGAGCAGCGCATTGTCGGGCAGATATTCAAACAATGTCGGTGGCGGCTCGCCGGGGAGGCGGCCGGTGAGAAAGCGGCTGTAATTCTCGATGCCGGCGCAGCTTCCAGTCGCGGCGATCATTTCAAGGTCGAAATTGGTGCGCTGTTCAAGGCGCTGGGCTTCAAGCAGGCGTCCCTCGGCTTCGAGTTCCTTGAGGCGCTCGGCGAGTTCGTGCCGGATCGCCTCGGTAGCCTGCTTGAGCGTCGGCCCCGGGGTAACATAGTGACTGTTCGCATAGACCCGGACATGATTGAGGCTGGCGATCTTTTTCCCGGTCAAAGGATCGAACTCGGTAATCTCCTCGATCTCGTCGCCGAAAAAGCTGACGCGCCACGCCATATCCTCATAGTGCGAGGGGAATATTTCGAGGCTGTCGCCGCGCACGCGGAAACTGCCGCGCGCGAACGCCTGGTCGTTGCGCTTGTACTGGAGCGCGACGAGCTTGCGGATGATCTCGCGGCTGTCGACGACCTGCCCCTTCTTCAAATCGAAGATCATCGCCGAATAGGTTTCAACCGACCCGATGCCATAAAGGCAGGAAACCGACGCGACGATGATCACGTCGTCGCGTTCGAGGAGCGCGCGCGTCGCCGAGTGACGCATGCGGTCGATGGCCTCGTTTACGCTGCTTTCCTTCTCGATGTACGTGTCCGAGCGCGGCACATAGGCCTCGGGCTGATAATAGTCGTAATAGCTGACGAAATATTCGACCGCATTGTTCGGAAAGAAGCTTTTGAACTCGCCATAAAGCTGCGCGGCGAGGATCTTGTTCGGAGCAAGAATCAGCGCGGGTCGTTGCAATTCCTCGATCACCTTTGCCATGGTGAAGGTCTTGCCCGACCCCGTGACGCCGAGCAGCACCTGATCGCGCTCACCCGCGCGCGCGGTGCCGACGAGTTCGCGGATTGCGGTCGGCTGGTCGCCCGCGGGCTCATAGTCGCTGACGAGCTCGAAGCGCTTGCCGCCCTCGACCTTGTCCGGGCGCGCGGGGCGGTGCGGGACATAGCCCTCGGCTGTATCGATTTCGTCGAGCGAGGTGCGAATCTGGATGGCCATCAAGGCCAATATGGGGCCGCGGGGCGTCCGCCGCAATCGGTGCGCAACCAACCGGGGTCAAGCGTGTTTTCCCTTCGCCGAAGTGGAGGAGGAAACCCATGAGAAAGTGCGTGACGATGGCGGCGCTTGGCGCTGCCCTGGCGTTGGCTGGATGCGGCAAATCGGATGACGCCGCCAAGCCTGGCGAGGCCGCGGTCGGCGCGAAGGCCGAAGGCAGCGCGGCTGCCCCCCTAGCCAAGCGTGAGCCGGGCAACTGGAAAACCGACGTGAAACTCGTCAAGTTCGACATGCCCGGCGCACCGGGCGCGGTGAAGGATCAGATGGCCAAGCAATTTGCCTCGGCTGGCAGCACCGAGACATGCTTGACGCAGGAAGAGGCGGATCAGGAAAATCTGGCGAACGTGATGTCCGAGCGGTTCGGCGAGGCTTGCACCTGGTCGAAGAATGTATTGCGCGGTTCGACGATCGACGTTGCGGGCACTTGCACCGCCAATGGCCAGAAGGTCGATCTCGCGATGGCGGGAACGGTCGGGGCCCAAAAGACGGACGTGACGATCACGACAAAGACGGCGGCGCCCACGGGCGGCCCGGTCGAAATGCAGATGCAGGTCACCAACACGCGCATCGGCCCCTGCAAGGCCTGAACGGCCGCAGTCGGCCCAGCAAGAAGGCGCGCGGCCTCGAGGGCCGCGTGCCTTTTTCATTGGGCAGGATTTCCTTGGGCCATGCTGGTCGCAGCGCGATGGGAGCGCGGGAACGACGAGGGCAAGGGGAAGGGAGGCGGACTTGCCGATCGGGAGTAGGTGGGGCTACTGCCCGATCGGCGAAGTCTCAGTGTATGAAGCCGGCAGACCATGCGAATGATGCCAGGGACCAGCTCGCACCATTCAATCCATCGACCTCAAAGCGTCTACCTGAGACCAGGTCTCAGACCAGACCGCGGCGCTGTGGGGGGCACCGCGTCGAGGAAGGATTGACATCTTAGAGGAGGATGCGGCAGTTACATGGGGTCACGAAGCGGCATGTAGCCATTTGATAATCAATTATTAACCTCGTGGGACGCTTTTTTCGGGCTGGAAATGTGGGAACTATTCCGGTTCGAACGCGTTTGGGTTCGCTTGTTACCGTTACACGGTCATCCACTGCTGGGCAAAACGCCGGTTTAGGGTATCAACTGTGTTCCGGGTCGTCGGGGGCATATAAAGGCTAGCATGGATCGCACCAGGGATAGCGAGACCTCGGATACCGGCGGCGCCGACCGGATTATCGCCAATGAGCTGGAACAGCTTCTCGCGTCGCCCCTGTTCGTGCGTTCCCCCGTCCTTTCGCGCCTGCTTCAATATCTTGCCGATCATCAGCTGCAAGGTGGGCGCAGCGCCCCCAAGGCCTATGCCATCGCAACCGAAGCGCTTGGCCGCAGCGCCGATTTCGACCCGGCGGTCGACAGCTATCCGCGCGTCATGGTCGGGCGGCTGCGGACCCTGCTCGACCGTTACTATGCGGACACGCCCTGGATTCATCGCCTTCGCGTGCCGCAGGGAAGCTACGAGCTCGTCGTGCAGCATCGAGCCTCGCCGCCATCGCGTACCGAAGGCGTTCCAGCGCCTGGCAAGGAGGTGGCAAGCGAGCCATCAGCGCCGTTCGTCGCTGATAGCAGCCGCCGGGGGGCGCTTTGGTGGTCGGCACTTGCCGCTCTTGCCATATTGATCCTGTTGTTGGCCGCCTGGTGGGCCTTTGCGGGGAATGCGCTCGGAAAAAAGCTGGCGCCGGTGCCGCTCCTTGAAGTGAGCGCGCCCGAGGCCGGCGATAGCGCCGAATCGCGTGCGATGGCGCGGGCGCTCGACGGGAAGCTGCGCGACGGATTGCGCCGGTTCGAACTCGTCGATCTGCTGAGCGCGCGCGAGCCGGGTGCCCGGTCGGCAAGAAGGGATGCTGATTACCGGCTTGATGCCTCGATCGTGCGAACCCCCGAGGGGCCCGTCGATGTCACCCTCGTCCTTAACCGCGTCGCCGACCAGCGCGCGATATGGTCGGTTCAGATCCGCGCTGCTCCCGATCAGTTGCCCGAGTTCGACGCGATCGCCCCCTCGATTGCCCAGCTTGCAGGGGATTATGGGGTTATCGTGCGCGACCAGATCCAACGCGAGCCCGAGAATTTCGCCAAGGGCTTTCCCTGTCTCGCGCAATTCAACCGCATTCGCCAGATGCGCGATCCCGCGAGCGTCCAGCAGGTCAGCGGATGCCTGCGCGCGTCGCTCGACGCCTCGCCGCGCGATCCTGTTTTGCTGAACGCCCTATCGCTCCTGCGCTTTGGGGATTGGCAGCCGCAGCGCGCGGGCGCGGCCGGCAAGGCGGCGCTGGACGAAGCTCGGCGGCTCGCCGAGCGCGCTTACCGGAGCGCGCCCGCGTCGAGCGCGGGCCTCTTCGCCATGGCCCGGGCGCATTTTTATGCGGGCAATTGTGCCGCCGGAATGCCGATGGGCGACGCGGCTGTGGAACTCAATCCCTATGACCCCGATCTCGCGGGCTTCCTGGGGCTCTTCAAGGCCTCGTGCGGCGATCCTGAAGGCGGCGAGCCGCTGCTGCGCCGTTCGCTTGAACTCGACTCGACTTACGCAGGTGTCCCCGCGGTCACGCTCGCTTTCATGCTGTCGCAGCGCGGCGAACTCGATGAAGCGCTCGCAATCCTTGACCGCATGCCCTCACCGAGCAATCTCGAGCCGCAATATCTGATGGTCCGGGCGATCGTCGTCGCGGCCAAGGGGGATGTCGAGGGGGGGCGCCGGCTCTGGCGCAAGCTCCTCGACTATACGGGCCAGCCGGCGAATGCCCCGCCCGAGCAGGTGCTGCGCCAGTTCATGATTACGCCTGCGGTCATCGCGCGCGCATCGGCCGCGCTGCGCAAATCGGCTATTGTTCCCGCGCGCAGCGGTGGGTAAATTTGGCCCGGAAATCCGGGGCGATCGTCCCGGGATCGTTGCCGCACGAGTATTTTTCGGTGCGCTTGCCGCGCGCCAGCCCTCTTGCCAGCCCCCTCGCTGGGCTCTAGGGCAAAATCCAACATTCACGCCATAGTCAGAAAAAAGGAACTGTGCATGAGCGATTCGGCCGAAAAGGTTAAGAAGATCGTCGTCGAACATCTGGGCGTCGAAGCCGACAAGGTGACCGAGGAGGCGAGCTTCATCGACGATCTGGGCGCCGACAGCCTCGACATCGTCGAACTGGTGATGGCGTTCGAAGAAGAATTCGGCGTCGAGATTCCCGACGATGCCGCCGAGAAGATCGCCACCGTCAAGGACGCGATCGACTATATCGAGGCGAACAAGGGCTAAAGCGGTCCAGTCCGGCGCGGCCGGACGCGGCGGCGACGCCGCCCACGCGTTTCCGGCTTCCCGGTCCCAAGCGCTCGCGCGCCGTGGCTGGGAAGCCTTTTTTATGGATACGCGTCTGCGAATCTGATGTGGACCCTTGCGGGGGCAGGGGCCGACGAAAGGAAAGACTATGCGCCGGGTTGTGGTGACGGGACTGGGTTTGGTGACGCCGCTGGGCGGAGACGTCGAAACCAGCTGGGCCAATCTGCTCGCCGGAAAGTCGGGCGCGGGGCAGATCACCCGCTTCGACGCTTCGGACCAGAAATGCACGATCGCGTGCGAGGTGAAGCCAGCCGACCATGAATTCGGCTTCGATCCGGGAAAGCGCGTCGACCACAAGATACAGCGACAGGTAGACCCCTTCATCATCTATGGTATCGACGCGGCGGGGCAGGCGCTTGAGGATGCCGGCCTTACCGACATGAGCGAAGAGGACCGGCTGAATGCGGGCTGCTCCATCGGTTCGGGCATCGGCGGTCTGCCGGGGATCGAAAGCGAAAGCCTGCTGCTCGCCGAAAAGGGCCCGGGCCGCGTCTCGCCCCACTTTGTCCATGGCCGCCTCATCAACCTGATTTCGGGTCAGGTCAGCATCAAATACGGGTTGATGGGACCCAATCATGCGGTTGTCACCGCCTGCTCGACGGGCGCGCATTCGATCGGCGATGCCGCGCGCATGATCAAGGACGGCGACGCCGACATCATGCTCGCGGGCGGGGCCGAATCGACGATCTGTCCGATCGGCATTGCGGGCTTCGCGCAGGCGCGCGCGCTCAACATGAGCAGCAATGACGCTCCCGAAAAGGCGAGCCGACCTTATGACAAGGGCCGCGATGGTTTCGTGATGGGCGAGGGCGCAGGCGTGGTCGTGCTCGAGGAATATGAGCATGCCAAGGCGCGCGGCGCGAAAATCTATGCCGAGGTCGTCGGTTACGGTCTTTCAGGCGATGCCCACCACGTCACGGCGCCGCATCCTGAAGGTTTTGGCGCCTATCGATCGATGGAAATGGCACTCCGCAAGGCGGGCATGACCCCCGCCGACATCGATTATATCAACGCCCATGGCACATCGACGATGGCCGACACGATCGAGCTCGGCGCCGTCAAGCGGCTGTTCGGCGACGCGATCAGCGGCGTCTCGATGAGTTCGACGAAGTCGGCGATCGGGCACCTCCTCGGCGGCGCAGGCGCTGTGGAGACGATTTTCTGCATCCTTGCCATCCGTGACCAGATCGTTCCGCCCACCCTCAACCTCGATGATCCTGACGAGGGTACCGAGGGCGTCGATCTCGTGCCGCACAAGGCCAAGGCGCGCGCCGTCCGCGCGGCGCTCAACAACAGCTTCGGCTTCGGCGGCACCAACGCGAGCCTGGTGGTGAAGGCGTTCGAGGAATAAGCCATGCGCTGGCTGCTCGCAGCCTTGCTGGCTTTTCTGCTCACCGCCTGCTCGGGCGGGGCACCGCGCGATACCGTCGTCGTCATCCCGCCCGGGGCAAGCATCGCCAAGGCGGGCGAGATCCTCGAGGAGGCGGGGGCGGCTCCGGCCTCGGGCTTCGTCAATCACGCGCGCTTCTTTGGCGGCGATGCGCCGATCAAGCCCGGCGAATATGAAGTGAAAAAGGGGATGAGCCCGGGCGACATCCTCAAACTGCTCCAGTCAGGCAAGACCGTCCAACGCTTCGTTACCGTTCCAGAGGGCATGCCGTCGATCATGGTGTGGGAACGGTTGATGGCCGAAAAGCGCCTGAAGGGCGAGGTCGCGGTCCCGGCGGAGGGCAGCGTGCTTCCCGACACCTATGCCTATACCACGGGCGAGACACGCGCGGCTGTCTTGAAGCGGATGCAAGCGGCAATGGACAAGACTTTCGCCGAACTCTGGGCGAAGCGCAGCCCGCGGACCGCGGCGAAGGATCGCAATCAGGCGATCACGCTCGCTTCGATCGTCGAGAAGGAAACGGGCGTTCCCGCCGAGCGTCGCACGGTCGCGGGCGTTTATACCAACCGCCTCGCGGTCGGGATGCGGCTCCAGGCGGATCCGACGATCATCTACCCGATCACGAAGGGCAAGCCGCTCGGCCGCCGCATCCTGCGTTCCGAAATCCTCGCAGTGAACGATTATAATACCTACGCTATGACCGGCCTTCCCAAGGGCCCGATCGCGAACCCCGGCAAGGCGTCGATTGCTGCCGTGCTCGATCCGGAGCCCAACGATTATCTCTATTTTGTTGCCAAAGGCGACGGCGGTCACATCTTCGCCCGCACGCTTGCGGAGCATAATGAGAATGTGCGCAAATGGTATGAGCTTCGCCGTCAGCGCGGAGAAATGTGAGCGAGATCCCTGTCTGGGATGAGACGACGTAAAGAAAAGGGAGAGAATATGACAGCTAAACTCTTCCTCCACGGCGTGCCGGACAGCCCGGCGGTCTGGCGCCCGCTGCTCTCTCAGCTCGAACTTGGCGATGCGCCTATTGCGGCACCAGCACTGCCCGGTTTCACTGCCCCGCTTCCTCCCGGCTTTGCTGCCACCAAGGAGGCCTATGCCGATTGGGCCGTCCGCGAAGCAGAGGCGCTGTTCGCAAAATATGGTCCCATCGATATCGTTGGTCACGACTGGGGCGCGCTCATTGCGCAGCGCGTGGCGATGGTCCGCCCGGACCTCATCCGGAGCTGGGCGGTTTCCAACGCGGTGATCGATCCCGACTATCGTGGCCATCGCCTCGCGCGGATATGGAACACGCCGGTCCTCGGCGAAATCTTCATGGCGTTGAGCAAGCCCGCAGCGCTCGCCAAGGGTCTTGCAGATCAGGGTCTGCCTCCAGACATCGCTGCGGAGGAGGCCGCTCAATGGGCAAGCAAGGACAAGCGCCGCGCAATTCTCCGCCTCTATCGCTCGGCGAAAGGATTGAGCTTTGAAAAAGACTGGGCGCGCGACATCGGCCGGCTGCCGGCAAGCGGCACGCTGCTCTGGGGTGCGAACGATCCCTATGTCGCGCTCGCCGTCGCCGAACGCTTTGCTGCGCGGACAGGAACGCCGCTTACGGTCATCGGCGGGGCAGGGCATTGGGCTATCGCCGAGCGGCCGGGGGAAGTCGCGGCCGCGCTCGCTCACTTCTGGAAGAGCTTGTAGCGAAGGGGTTTCATCACGTGATAGGCGCGGCCGATCATTGTGACCCAATAAATCGATTGGATCGCTTGGAAATGATCGGCGAAAGGCAGGGGCAACGAGACAGGGCGCCCCATGGACGATGGCCATCCCCCCCTCCCGCCGCCCTCCATCCCGTCTCGTGAACAGCGACCCGGGCCTCCCCTCCCGTCCGGGCCTCTGGAGCCGCGCCCGTCATCGTCACTGCGACGATGGGCGCGGCAGACCAGCGCTTCTTCAACGCTTTACGCGCCGCGCATTACCCGCCGGACCGCAATCATGTCCCGGCACACATCACGCTTTTCCACCAGCTGCCTCCCTCGAGTCTCGGTGAGCTCAAGGCACTGGTGCGGCGCATAGTCGCCGACACGCCGCCGCCCGCTGCGACACTGGCGAAAGCCTATTCGCTTGAAACGGGCGTCGCCTTCCGCATCGACAGCCCCGACCTGCTCGCCATCCGCGAGCGCATTGCCAGCCATTTCGAGGGTCTCCTGACCGCGCAGGATCGCGGCACGCCGCGACTTCACATCACCGTCCAGAACAAGGTAGCGCCCCAAACGGCCCGGGCGCTGCTCGCCGATCTCGCCCTCAGCACTTGTCCGCGAGCCATGGCTATCGCTGGGCTCGCCGCGCGTCTCTATCGCGGCGGAGCGTGGGAGACCGCCTTTTCGCGGAATTTTCGCGAGCGGCGCGGAGCGTATTGACCGAGGCAACCGCCATGCTTATAGGCGCGGCTCGCCCGCAAGCGGCGGCCTTTCGGGGCGGAGTAGCTCAGCCGGTTAGAGCAGCGGAATCATAATCCGCGTGTCGGGGGTTCGAGTCCCTCCTCCGCTACCAATCTATCTAAGACATTGAAAATAAATGATGTTCTTAGATACGGATTGGCTACCACGTTCCGGCTTCTTGAATTTAAGTGGTTGAAATATCACTATTTCCTATTCGCGCATGAGCGCGAACTTTAAATGAAGCTACAGGTTGGGGGTATCGATCAGGTCGTCTGAGGACTGATCATCCGCTTTGCGCCTTATTCTGTTGAAGAAGTCGCGTGTGACGCTGCCGAGGATCGAGGCGGACCGAAGGCGAACGGCCTCTGCATCCTGATCATGCCATTGAGGGGTACTGGATTGGGAAGAGCTTTGCCATTTTTCGGAGGTTTTGGGCTGCGGCGGCGAGGTGGAACTCGTCGCGGGCACCATTGGGACCGCGCAGGCGCAAGCGGTCCAGTTTCAGGATGCGCTTGAGGTGGGCGAACAGCATTTCGACCTTCTTCCGCTCTCTGCTCGACACAAGATAGGCGTCGGTTGTCGCGGTATCGCGGGCCATGTCGCGCGCGCCCTCGTGGATCTAACGCGTAATCTTGCGGGCGGGCGCATTTGGCGTAGCGGGCTGATCGGCCCAATCTGGATAAGCTCGTCGTTTAATCGTGGCCTCGTCAAGCGAGTTTTTGGCGAACGTCTTTGATCTACGATTGCGTATCGCAGATGGAACAAGGTGAGGCCGTCTGCTTCTTGTGCTTACACGTGCCAGCAATGCCGCTTGTCGGGTACATGGTCGTTTACGCGGTCGGGACATGCCTGCCGCAGGATAGGTCTTCGTGGATGGGACCTTCCAATGTTCATCACGCATTTGCCGGGATAGTGGCACATGCAACGAGCTTAACGGTAACCGACCGATTGAGGCCGCCTGCCGAGGATTGATGTGAGTGGGTAAGTGACGTCCATAAGGACGTCGTTATGGACGTCCTGTTCGAGAGCGAGGGACGGACGGTGGAGATTCTGGGCCGGGAACGGCGGCGGCGATGGAGTGAAGCGGAGAAGCTGGAGATTCTGGCGGCGGTGGAGGCGCGCGGCGAGACGCTCGCGCGCGTTGCCCGGCGCTACGATGTGTCGCGGAGCCAGATTTA